>Ga0209208_10001513_pt1 | contig 32840 bp, 24 predicted proteins | sample S1TSphfallax_3_FD_187694 | JGI IMG/M metagenome (GOLD analysis project Ga0209208, IMG submission 187694) | Host-associated microbial communities from peat moss isolated from Minnesota, USA - S1T2_Fd - Sphagnum fallax MG (SPAdes) (version 2) | ecosystem: Host-associated > Plants > Peat moss >...
GCTTTGTGGCTGTATCCCTCTGCTGTTGTTATCTCCATGCAGGTTTTGCATATCTGTGTGCCTTCAATTGTAGCAAGAGTAAGGGGAATGAAGGAATTTTAGGTTCTGAGGTGGCATATATGCCGTGGATGGGCAGTACTTGTGTAACCAAGGAATCACTGTATCATATGCTACAAGAACAATACTCAAGGGGAATACCATGGTACTCCTGCAGGGACCACATCCTTCCCCACTCTGTTTCAATGTGATATGAGTGGCTTTGCAATCTGGAAACCCAAGAAATTTTTGCTAACACTTGCTGCTGCCTTGAATTGCTAATCAAGCACCAAATGTATTTCTGTCTTTGCCAGTCTTGACATGTGACAAAGTTAGGTGCACAGAGTTTTGTGATTCATTCAGCTCATGTTGTTTTTCCATGTGTGGGTGGGGGATGCAGAGTGCATGCTGCAATCCTGCAATCCTAATGCACAAAAGAATTCGCCTTGTACACTTTTGCCAAGTGGACCTCCATCACTGTGTCAGACTTCCATTTCTCGGTGCTTGACTTCCCTGTCCTCCTCCACCAGGCCATGGCAACATTGGTATGCCACCTCCAACTGCAAATGGCCCTATGCATCATCACCCAGTCCCTTCATGAATGATAGGCCTCCAATGCCTGCACTCCCACCTCAACAGGGCTAAATGATGCAGAATCAAGGGTACAGGGGTCCTTGTATGCAACAAAACCAGGGACTTCCACACTCCATGCAACCTGGTTGAGCTACTCCTTCCACCATCAGCAAATCAGCCCCCACCTAGGATGCAACAAGGCAATTCACCTCCACCATGGGGTAGCTGGCCACCTCCAGGTGGTATGCAACCTCTTCAAATGCAACAAGATATGCATAGGAATTGACAACAGCAACAAATCTAGGGCATACCACCTCCTCCACCCCTTAGGCTCCAAGAATTCCACCATATCTGGACAGCATGGGTGGTGACATTCACAAGGTTGGAGCTTAAACTACATGACCATTGCCTGATCACCTTCAAGCTCTCTGATATACCCATGACATTGCTGGGTGTATAATTTGTCATCCACCTAGCCAAGTAAACCAATTCTTGGAACTTTTTAACTGAACATCACCAAATGTCCATTGCCTTGGAAAGGTTATTATGAGAGAGCTGGAAGCAGTGATTTGCAAGTACATACTAAAACAAAATTGCAAATATGTGGGGAATGAATCAAGTCATACAATGTTGTGATGGACAATAGAACATGGTGTATTGATGTGCATGCTTTCAGCTATCCTCTGATATTGTTGTATGCACCATTTGTAAATTGTCCATTCCAATTTTTTACATGTAACATGCACTCCTGTTATTGACAAATAGTGATATATCAAACTTCTAGACATCTTGTTCAAGGTAGTTTCTCACCTGTGTTTGCTTTGGAGTTGGAATCATCATCTAGAGCATATCCTCATCAGCTAGATAGGTGACTATGCAGATCCGTCTTTTGCAGATGAAATCAAAATGTTCAATTTTGCCATCAACATGTACTTATGGCATAATGGGTATGAAGTGCAGGGTAAAGCACAAGACTGACAACATTACCGAAATAAGGGCGCATGATGTGAGGGCCAAGAGTAAGCTCAATCTCAGCCATGCGCTCACCCATGCAGTTTACATTTTTCATAAAGCCCACCACAAAGATAGAACCCTGGCTTGTGGGTTGGAGTAATAATTACACATTACAATGTGCCCTCCAGCTATACTACAAAAATTCTTAGAGGTCTCTCTGGATTGTAAGTGGACATCGATATGACGATAAATAAGAGATCACACTTGAACATCGATGTTGTTAATATAAATGAGCTTTGCTTTCTCGCTATGGATTAGTGGGTAGAAAGGTCTTGAGAAATTTTGGGTGGGGTAAGTTTTTCACCTTGATATACAAATGGGCATAATATACCAAGGTAATTATAATATAGCCTACTTGGTTGAGAAAAGTTTACTACTATCGTTTGAGTACAGTATGTGGCTGGTGAGTATTTGAGACTTGCATTGATTCAATCCAACTCCGCTAGTCTACAATTGAAGTTTTGCACTTACTCGAGTGCAGGTAATTGTTTTGAGTTGGGCCAAAAGAGGGTGCATGCCAAAATCATCCAAAGCCATGTATGCATTTCCATATTTGCAATGCATGCAATTTAATGGCTTTGTTTGAATTATGATGACTAATTAGTGAATGTTTTGTGCTTGGCCATTTTATTTCCCATCATTGCACTCAGCGCCTTGAATGAATGAGACTCTTACCATATACTATTTGGAACCAATTTTTTTTTTTGGTGGCATATTTTTGCATCTTGGAGAGTTTTTTTCAAAACAGCATAGAAAGAAAATAAAAGAAAAGGAAAAGAAAGAATGATAATTTTGATGTTTTTTTGGAATTTTTCAAAAAACCTAAAAGAAATTTGCTAGATTTAGACCTAGGTCGCCAGCTGCAGCAGGAAACTAAAAGAAGACGAGAGTAGACTCAAACACCTCAACATTTACTGCCATATCTTTATGAGGGATCCTCACAAGTGCGGCTTTTCACTGAATCTGAAAAAGAAAAGCCTGATTGGAACCAGCTAGTGTTTTTTCTTTTTTCAATTTTCTTATGTTACCCTAAAAGTGGCGATCAGCTACAAGAGGATTTAGCCAAATCTGGTTACAAGACAAATAGAGAAGTAGAAAATCTAGGAATTCTATTTCCTGTTGGGGGAACCACTAGAACCTATTAGCTAAACATGGCAATCTCAAAAGAAATAAGCTACAAATCTGGCAAAATCCTCCAAAAATCTTGGCGATTTCATAACTTTCTTGGAAATGTGATGATATTTTGGAAATTTCCAAAAAGTTCCCTTGCTGGGGACCAGGGTTTTTTTCCCTCAACTTTCAGAAATAGCTATCCTGGTTAGGGGGATGCATTCACCATGACCTAAATGGCTAGTTTGGTGAAATGTTTGTAGGAGGGGAAGGTGACTTGGTTTTTTATTTTCAAAACATGTGACGATAATTTCTCTTTTTTTCAGCTATGAAATTTTTTGTTATCTCAAATTGTGCAATTTAGGTATTGCCGCATTGAGCTAATGGATGCACATGTGTAGATTTTGGGTGCACCCATCCAATTGATGGGTTGTTTTGAAGTCTACCCATCTAATTGTTGGGTTTCTTCTCAAAATATGAATGTTGGGTGACTGATTTATTCATGCCTCTATATCATTTTATTTCTTTGCGTTGCCATTTGCCTTTTCATATCACCATGTTTCATATCACTATGAATTGTACAAAAAATTCATATGAATAATTTTTAAAATGAATTTTTTTTTGGTAAACATACAAATAATTAGTTTCAATTCCTTTAAATCTTATTAAAATGAGATTCTTAAAAAATTGTTTTGAAAAATTATGCAAGAATTTATTAAAATAAAAAATTCAATTTTAAAATAAATTAAAAATCTAATATAAATGTTTTTGAGATATAAATGTTTTTAATCAATTTGATGTTATTTTAAAAACTTCAACAAGGCTTTGATGAAAATTTAATAAAAAAAAATCATAATGAAATTAATTTTTCATTGATTAAATTTTTTGTATTGTTGTTGCCTTTTATGTTATAAAAATTTATTATTGCCTTAAGATAGTAGACATGCATGTATGTTTTCAGGTTTTACCAAGCATGTATGGGGCAAACACAACTAGTTTAATTTTGCTATGTGTGTTTGGCCCACCTAACAAAAGGAGGCAATCTTAAAATGTTCAATGGATCTTCTTGATGATGAATAAGTTCATTAAGGTGAGATTTTGTGACATGACTTGTTTTGAACCCTCAACTTGCATAGTGGACACATGTAACACACAAAGTTCAAACATATTGCACAAACATGTATAAAGTTACAAACTACTTATGCCCATTGCCTACTTACTTATTGAAAATTGATTAATGAAGGAATTGAACCTTAAATTCCCCATTGCAGCACAAGCTGCTTGCAAAACAACACACAACATATACATACAAACTATATACAAATAAGTAAAACTTGTTAGTGTTTCGTGCCTTCCTCCTATTAATTACATATACAAAATTATAATGTGACAATCGGACATTTCGGGGCTACCCATCCAATTGATGGGTAGTTTTTAGGAACACCCATCCATCTTTTGGGTTTTTCATAAAGATATATTATGCATTCAATAATTGACTTTATCGTGTTATTTCATCACACATTTTCTTAAACTTCTGATTATTTGGCATTTTTTTTCATGACTTTTCAATAAAATGAAACTGTTTTCATATAACTAATTTTAAAAATGAAATTTGTTTCATGAGAAGATAAGTAATTAATTTGAATTCCTTTCAAATCATTAAGATGACATGAACTTAAAAACATAATTTCAACGATTATTTAAAAATTGATTAAAATAAAATTTCAAAAAGTTTATTAATTTTCTTAGGAGGTATAAATGTTGTATGTATGGGGACAAGCACCACTAGTTTTATTTTGGGGCTTGGTGGTACTAGTAAATGTGCTTGTCTCCCTGGCGGTTGGCCCCCTTTGTGAACAATAATATTTTTTTGGCTAGCTCTACATAACCAAATTTTGTATAAATGTAGAAGTGCTACAATCAAGAGCTATTTGCGATTTTTGCTAGCTAGATTGAGCACAAGCAATGACCAAAGGTGCACGTGTTAGTTGTGAGTGTCCCGAACAAAAAAATAGACCAGATTTGTTAAGCTTGTTGTTATTGTATTCCTATTGTTTTCTCCTCTTTTTTCAAGCTTGAGCAACATTAATTCGTTGTGGTTTTGAGTATCTAGATAAAAACTATGTTTGGACTAAAATCTAGCAAGGGATTGGCTCGAATCAATAATGACAAGGTTTTGAATTGTAGTTTACTTACAGGGATAGGCCCTCTTCAATAGTGGCTTTAGTAGATGATTTTTCCTTTTTGTGAACAAGAGCAATTTATGTCCACACCACAATTTAACCTTTCTATACCTAATCACATATTCCTACCAATAGTTGCTAATGCATTGGTGAGTTGCATTTCAACTCTGTGGTTCGTTGTGTGCTTACATCATCCCACTATTAGCCTAGGAATTCAATGGGGAGTAGGTGCATCAAGCATGTGGAAGAATCAAAGCTAGAGGCTTTGCAACCATTGCTATAGGTATGTATTCAAGTATTTGAAACAAATAAACACTACATATTTTTGGCTATTTGCTAGAAATCATCATAAAAATTTGATTTGAATTATTTTCTTTCAAAATTTGGCGAATTTGGGCCATTTTTCCCATTAAAGATCTTTTGTATGGTTCAAAATAATATTTTTTAGGTCAAAATTTGGCAAAATTTTTGCTAGTAAAATTGCCAATCATGTCAGCTCATTGCAAAATAAAAGCACTTAATTTAAACTTGGGAGGCATCCTAACTAATGAATAGGAAAGGTGAGAAAAATCAATAGGCAAATCAGTAGAAAATTATAGTAGTAGTAAAATTCCATAAACAACAAAAAATTGAAGAAAATTCCTTTGTTAGTAAATGCAAATTGGCACATTAATCTTCAAACAATGTTTAGAAAATTTGAGATAAAAACTTCTATTATGGTAGTTGTGCCTCCCAAGTGGACGGCAAAATCTGGCACTAGTCCACTAACAAAAAGGGTTGCTTTAGAAGTAGTGATTTTTTTGGGGTGAAATTGCCATGATTTGACACAATTACCTGAAAAATAAAATGTTTTGTTGCAAATTAACTCTTTTAAAAATAAACAAATTCGCTTGAAAGCAACATAAAACTAGTTTTTTTGGGAGGTGTGGCTAAATTCATGCATATTGGCTATTGTTTTATCGTTTATGGGATGCTTGACATCCAGAACTTGAAAAAAAAACATTGTGAATTTAGATGAACTATTATTTTGGGGGCAAAAAGTCGCCAATAGATAAAAAGTTTCCAATTTTTTTGGCAAATTCAACAAATTCCATCCCTTTTTCTAAACCAAATTGCCACATGTATGTTTAGGGGTTACTTGTTTGATTGATCTTGCAAAAAAATGTTGCCAGTTTAAGCAAATTTTGATTGAATCTATTGAGGGATAATTACCAATTGTGTTACTTGGAATGAAAAAAAAAGACTTGGACTCCAGAGTTCAAAGTATTATCCCACCACAACAAATTGCAAACTAAAAGTAGACCTTAAAAAGTCAGGAATTGTTTATTTAAAAAATATCATTATTTAATAAATTTGCATAGACTAACAACCCTAAATTTTGAACGGAGGAGTTTAATCCCATGGAATTATGGCCCAATCAATGAATAGATAAAATAACCAATGATGTTTTCATTCTAGGCCATCCATGAGCAAAGAAGTAAGCAGCCAACAATAGCTCGATGAGTTAGCTCACAATATAACAAAATGGTAAAGTTGTATTACTCTATTATTTACAAATTGACAAGAGTTAAGTTAAGAGTTAGAAGGCCCCAAAAATGTAAACCTAGGATGAAGGTCCAACCTTGAGGCATATACTTATGAGAGCTGTAAGTGAGGAGACATAGGGCTTAAATTTGAAGGGCACTTGTGCCCTTCACATGTAAAAAACTTTTCCAAAAGTTGCCTCTCACATTGAAAGATTGCTCATCAAAATGCCTTTCATAAAAACAAAGAAGTTCATAATATTTGAACATGAAATAGTGGTTCATTTAACATAACAATCCATTAAAATGGACCATTAACTTTTCTATGAAACATGGAATTCCAAAGAAATGTTGGCCGCGGATTTTCATATTGGCTTTTTCTCACCACCCTTCACCTATTTAGTACTTAGTCCCGTTCACATGAATAGCTCTAAAACCAAAATAATTAATGACCTTTTTCTAACACCTCAAGTGCCTTCTAGTTAAGTGTAGATAAAATTTTGATCCAAGGTCACTTTAATGACATTCCCACAAGCCCAACACCTTACATCATTAAATCAATTTTCTCACAAATTAATAAAACAATTTGATTCTTGATTAAAGATCAACACCAATTTTTTTTAAAAAATAATGCTTCACACAAGAGAACATTTGCAAATATATTTGTCCCATTCAAGTGGAGTTCACCTAGAGGCTTGTAATCAAATTTTGTGACTTAATTTGATTGTAACATATTATAGATTCTAGTGTCTACAGGCTAGAAAACATTATAAGAACCCTTTATTTTTATTAGTAACATTATTTTGAACATGAAAATTTTGTGAATTTTTTTTTTTACAATTGCCCTTCACATTGAAAGATTGGAAAAAAAATCCCTTTCACATGTGACAGGTCCCACAATTTTTTACTGTTGAATTGGAGGGAAAAATGCAATTGAAGGGCATTGAAGGCTTCAAATTTGAACCTTAAGGATTTCGCTCACCTCACTTTAGATGTTAGTAACCAAATGTTGTTAAATGTATGATGCATGCTGTTTATAAGCCCAATTTCGGGTTCAAACAACATCCCATAAGAAACACCTCCATTCCTTCCTCATTTCAAATCTCCCAGCTACTCACACTTACACTAGGAATTAAAAAAAACATTTGAAACCTCAACAATGTCAACAAAGCTAATTGATTGTTGACGTAGTGCCGTCAAAAAAAAATTATAGTGCTTTTACTGATTGATTACTACACATTTCTTTATTCACGGAATCAATCTCTTTTTTGCAACTTCCTTTGGCTATTAGTATGACAGACTAATAATGATCCCCTTGTTTGAGTCTAAGGCTCTCTAAGAGCCAAAGTAGCAAATTTTCTTCAGAAACATTTGAACCAACATAAGTAAGTTTTAGTAGCCCATAAAAAGAAGAACATCACTGTTTAGTTGTCGCCCACTTTAATTCAAGGCACCCAATCGTTTCTTGATGAACAATATACCCAATGTCCCCTTTCTCTTGGTTTCTTTATGTAAAGTGCACAAACACATGCACACAAATTTGTGGAAGTCGAGTAAAGTTCAATAAACATGTCCATTGCAAGTTTACAAAGAGAAAGGACCATGTCAAATCATCCCCCAAAAGCACCTTCACACATCTAAAAGCAAAAAATGCATCATTTATTTATAGGTAACTAAGAAATAAATTATATATGCAAATCCTAAAGTTAAAAATATTGTTGCAAGGTGGGGATGTTCTCTTGAATTGGTTTGTGCATGATATCTCCCCTAAGGAAATCACACCTGACATATATTGATTTGACCTTTAATACAAGATGGGCCATATGATAAAAATTTGAAATGTTTTCTTATATTTTGTTCATGAACATTGTAATTTGTGGTTATATTGTCAGTTTTTCTTGTAACTTGAAATTTGAAAATAGAACAAGCATACTTCTAGAGGACATGCATAAGATATTGTTGTTTATACAACAAAAATGGAAGTAAAACAAGTTGAATGAAATGGTCACCAAGAACAAGGGGAAAAATGTAATGTTAGAATTTGTAAAATTTAGCCAAGGTGTAAAATGACTATTAGAATGGGCAAAACATTTTCAAGTATGTCAATTAAGTGTAATTGTCAAAAAAATGTGTTGCAAAACAATCATAATTAGATAGGAATATGTTAGCTAATCAATGAGGATGAAAAAAAAAGAATAAATAGAGTCATGAGTAGAAATCTTCAAATATATGACTGAATTTATGATTAATATTTTAGTTATAAAGAAAAAACTGGTTGATAACCTTAAAGTCATTATAGACAAGTCATTTAAAACAATAGTCATTTAGGACACGATGTGACAAATATCATCCATTAGTAATGAATGACATATGTGAAATCATTAATGATAATTTAGTCATTAATTAATTATATTTTATTATTACAAATTGGACTCAAAAATTTGGGAAACATTATTTTTTAGATTTATAATTTTTTATTATACATTTATTATATTTAATAAGTAAAATAAATTTATTTTTATTTCAGTTATTTTTAATCTCATTATTTTTCATTTCTTAATTGTTGACACATGTCACCACTTAAACTAAGTTAAAAACCTAATTTAAGTGGATAAGTAAACCATTTAATCTACCTAATTAGGTTCACTTAGATAACCACTTAACCTAGGTAGTGTAAGCAAGTATGAAATATTCGGTCAATATTCCACTATTGATCACAAACACGTGTCATTTGTGAAATTTGATCATTGGACCCCAAGGATGGAGTTCTACTCCTTTACCATCAAACCACCTCACTTGTTTTGTAAATTATAATCGAATGTTTATTATTTTTAGACCATATTTCATTTAAACATTACACAAAACTTCAAATCAATTAATTTGTATTATATATATAAATTTTTCAAATAAAAAAATAAAAACTTAGTCATAAATTTCTTTCAATAATGTACACAAACTATATATTTTATTTAATTTTTAAAAATTCAGTTCAAAAGAAAATTATTTGAATTTTTTTATTGAATAACATCTCAATGACCATATTTTGGAAAAATTAAATTCCAATGCATGATTTGTAAATGAAAAAACTTTTATGGCTAACACATGAATAAATAAAATAAAATATTCATATTTTAAACCTTCATTTGGTTTAGGAATTCATATTCCACTTTTGCTTCCGATTATCATAATTTTATTGATAACTTTTGATTTACATGTATGAATCCATGTAATTTATCGATAGAAAATATTTATTAATGGATCATAAATAAATAATGTCTATATGTATAATTTTTTTTATATTAGTCATATTAATATGAGGTATAATTCAATTTAAATAATTTAATTTAATTTAAATAACGTAAATTAGTTAAAAAACATATTAACTAATTTTCTGAAATTAAAATTTTTATTCATTTTTACACATATAATTTAATACAATAATGTAAATAATATATTTGACACGTGTAAAATAAATTTTCTTTTAAATTTATGATAATAACTTAATATACAAATAAATTATATACTTCCCACATCTTACATTTTTTTTGAATTTAAAATTACCCTATAAAAAATATTTATAATATATCATATGTTTTACAATTAAATTTTATTTCAATGTATAATATCTAATTTAATCACATTGAATGTTTTAAATGGATTATATATCAAGTATATTTAAGAAAAATATAATAAATGTTTTTATATTACCTACATGTATAATATTGATAAAAATAAATTCCTTACATGTTGTAGTTTATTATGTTCATTTATATTCATATTAAATTATTAATATTCATTTTTGAATCATTGTAAAATAATTGTGACCACCTAGGGTACCACATCATTTAAAGTTAGTGATTCTATAGTTACTAGTGGGTACCCGTGACCTTCGGACACTATGAAGTCCCCAGTTTCTTTAAACCAAGTGAGACACACACAAAGGCGCAAAGCAATTTTTTTTTTTTTTTTAAATTTTATTTAATTTATTGTTTTTGCAAAGTCCCCCATGAAATCTGTTGCTGGCCGACCTCATTATTGTTTTTTTAAATTCTCTTTTTCCCCAAGGGTCCGTGCTGTTCATCGTTCCTAGTTCCAAGCAACCTCTGCCCTTTGGAGCAAAGCAAGCAACTTACACTACTCACTCATGAGACTTCCGCCCCCACCATCGCCGCCCTCCCCTACCAAACACACATAACTCTCTTACGCCGGGCTGGGCTCGGTCGGCCTTTTCTGACGGATCCGACCCGGCACCCCCCACGGCGGGCGACTAACCGGCCGGGAGTGCCAAGCCGGGCCTGGTCGGCTGTCTGTGACGGACCGGAGCTCCGTCACGGACAAACGTAGTGAATTTATATATAAGATATAAGGTGCCATGTTGTCCATGTAACAATAATTACTTTATCATATATAAGTCATTTGATAAGTTTCCAAAATTTAAAACATATAATGGGACCCATTTTCCAATGACACATGATATTATTTAATTAATTAAATATAAAAATGCCATGATATCATGATAATATTTTTTTTGTCATTTGAAATAATCAAAATTTGGTCATAAACTAGATTTGCGTATTTCATTAGTTGAAAAAATGACAATTGGATAATCCATGTCGGTGTTTTATTCTTTAGCACACATTCAAAAACTATAACAAGTGAAATATGGTTGATGGAAAATGGATGAAATATGTTTATTTTGTAAATTCTCATCCATTAATCATATCAATGATTAATCTATTATTCATATTTAGTCCACGTAGATAATGAAATTATAATATATGACAATGGCCGTTGATAGAGTTATTCAAAATAGCTAGTCATTGTTTCCTTGGTCGCGAAGGACATGATTTCTACTAATGGGTATGGTATATCATGAAAACATTGTGGTGAGATATTGACACATTCTTGGTTCACAACTTTCAAATGCTATGAAGACCCATTTAATGGGAGTCATAAGGCAAGATCTCTCATTAGCTCAACACAACAAGGCACATGTGAAACAAAAAAACATTGAAAAATGAACTTATCACATGTGATAGGTCCTTTATCTACCTTGTGATGTGGAAAACTTTATAAAGGAGAAAGCCAATGAATGTGATAGAAACATGCTAAAAATCCAGTTAGTGTAATGATGTGGTTATGGAGAACCCCAATTCTAAAACAAAAATATATCCATTGGAGCATCTCCAATGGTGGTCAGCGAGTAACTCTGGATAGTAAAATTAAATGTCTAAGTTTAGTTGTTTTGTTTTTTGGCAAAACCCCCACAAATTAAACTGAAACTGCATATACGTGGGGGGATTACTAATAACAAACCACCTGGACCAATCATTATGATCACCAATTCGAAATACTGAGGCTCAGTCAAGTCCATTTTATTACATTCGTTTTTGGAGGTGCACAACTATGTTGCGCCTTTTACCACTCACGACAAGCTGCACGACTTTGGTGCCAGAAATCCAAATTCATGAGCTAAACTGGCACATTTTGACTTTTTTGCAATAAATTTTATTGTCTGCAGTCACATTTGAGCACCATAGGAGATGCTCTTAGGATTTGAATCTACCAGACTAGTGTGCTATTCCCTTTACATTGGGAATCCAATTAACACCATGGCAATATGCGATCATGTCCCAATTTGAAAGTGAAAATTCATTATCATTTATAATGCAATATTTGGGACAAATCATAACAAGGTATGTACTCTAGAAAGCCCATTTCTTGCATCTTAAAAACATAACCCAAATTTTTCGTTTACATTTGGAAGTTCTTTCCCAAGTTGAGCTTTTTCATAAATGATGAGGCATACATTACCAAGTATAACTTTATTGCACAATTTCAAATTAGGTTAGGTTTTTAAGAATGTGAATGGCAAGTCACACTGGGTACTTTGTTGTTTTTGGCCTTGGGAATGAGGGTGGTACAAACAACAAAATACCATTTGGACCTACCATTCTCCTATACATATTTACCATATATAAATTTGTGTGTATCCTATTCCATACAAACATTATTACCTATACTCCTTTCCCTTATGATAACTACAGGACATTTTAACTTTTTTGATGATCAAAAATATTTTTCAAGTGACTCAAACTACAAGATGACAAACTATTTTTATTGGCAGTTGAAAGAACTAAATCCAAAATTGATTTTTATTTGCAAATAAAAGCTATTTACAAGAAATAATTATTTAAATGAATAAATAAATTTCTGAATGAAATCATTTTATAAAGGGACAAAGAGAAAGGATAAAATATTTTTTTTTTTTGATTGATAGAATTTTGCAAATTATAAACTAAAAATGAAAATGATTTTAAAAACTAATTTTTGACCAAAAGTTTTATTCATTTATTTTTACATAAATTTATAAAGTCCATAGACTATTTTCAATCAGAAAATTGAACTGATTGTTAGTCAAACATAAAAGTCTGAGCCACACATCAAACTAATTTAATTTAATTTTCCTTTGGATGTTCATAAAAAAATTGATTGCATATATAACTTGATTCTTCCCTTGTTTTAATGTTTTCACATATACATACTTTTGAACTTATAACAACTAATTAATTTTTTGTGGAAAATTTAGACACATTCTACAAACATTATAATTTTAAATAGGAAATGAATTCAAATTCACTTTTCTTTTTGTCACTTTTGTATAACCTTTGGTTAGAAATAAAAAATATTTTATAAATTAAAAAAAATCTTTTTATGTTGTACATCCAACCTATTTTTATTGTTATTTTCAATTTGATATATATTTTTGAGTTATACAGTGATTTAAAAATAATAATTAGGACATTCATTTACAAATTTCATTGCAAATATTCTTAAAGTTTATGCCATTCATTTGTCAAATATAAATACTTTTGGTTGCAATTGAGATTTAAAATCCAGTTTAATTTTAAAAAATTCTATATAATTCTTTTTCAAAAATTTAATTGATTTAAAATTTATGGTACTCACATTTTGAAAAAAAAAGTGCTGCAATAAACTATAAATTTTATATTTCACACGTTTCTACAAAACTTTCAGTTGCATACACAAATTAAATGCTAGTTGAACGCAGCAATTTGTTTTCGGTGAATTTTCAGAATGTGATAATAAAACAATTTGGAGAATTCTGGAAAAATTCGTTTCCTTGATGTAAATTCGAAAATTTGCTAAAATGGAGCTGCATGTGTAAATTTGATTTTGGTTGCAAATGTAAGTATATATAATCATTCAATTGCTTTCCATACAAGTTTAATGTTTAAAAAATAATCACAGTCTGTATTGCTTATACAAATCTTTTGATTGAATATAAAATTATATATTAATTGATCTATCTTTTGGTCACTTGCATGATGGTTTTGATTGTAAATGAAATCTCATTTTCATTTTGGTTGTTTATATAAACTATTAGTTGCATATCAAATCAAATTATTTCTTTGAATTGGGTATAGAAAAAGTATTAAAAAATAAAATAAAAATTTCATTTGGTCACATGCATAATTCTATTAGTTTAAGGAATTTTACATTCTTATTTGTATTGAAGATTTTGTAGAATGGTTTTAGTCATGAGTAAAATTAAAACTTTGATTATGTTTAGTATGTCATGCAAGATTGAATCTTAATTTTGAGATCTTGGCTGATATGTTGGGACTTTTAAACCTCCATAGACATTAAAGTATAATGTAATTTCTTTTTAATTCTATAATGCTTTTGAATGTCTTTAATTTAAGTTGTAGTCACTTTTGACAAACTTAAATTTTTCTTGTCAACTTTCAATGACTATCACTTACATACTTATTATATATTTTCATTAAATATATGTTCTTGTATGTATTTAATGAGCCTTGCATTAAGATACATACAAGGCGCGCGCACACACACACACACACACACACACACACACACACATTCTTTGGATTGATATTTACCATATAGTAGGTTTTTATTTTCATTTTCTATTTTTGTTATCAATTTTTAATCATTGGTATGCTGATTTTAATTGCATATTAATTGCATATATTTTTAGTTTGTTCTTTCAATTGATATCATTGTGCCCATTGCGGTCCTTTCGACTACCATGAAACTTGTATGTATATTAATGAATGTAAAATATAGAATATATAATTTTGATTAGTTAATTTTTTGATTCACAAATGTGCAAATTGACAATTTTAAAACTCAAGCACATGACACTTACATAGCATGAGAAACAAAAGCACCTCATCACTTGTTGACCCTATTTGGTATTATGAGAGGTGAAAAAACTAGTTAAAGGTTGAAGTTTGGATTGATGTTTTATGATGGCATCTCATTTGTTAAGGCTCAAACTATTTTGATCAAATTGCTTGGTGCCCAACAAATTGAGAAATCTCCCAAACCTTTCAGTCCTCCAAATCCAGTTTTGTGAAGTGCAGAATCTTCCAAATTTTGAAATTAATTGGATACATGTTCAGAACTTATGACAAGTATATTTACAAGTATATTAGGTCATTTGTGCAATTAAGATACACATACCGATTAAAGGATTAAGTGGAAGCATAATTGGAAAAAGTTCATACATATCAACATCCTTGGCGGGTATTGATCCAAAATAAATTTGTTACAAGTTAGTAGTTACTACCCAAGACAAACTGAACATGAGACACATGTTGCTCCATGTTTCTTTGAGTGGCAATTTTTCGCCAAATTTCGACCTGAAAAATATGATTTCGACCTATACAAAGGATTTTTCATGGAAAAAAATGACCCAAATTCACGAGATTTTGAATTTTTTTTTTCTTCAAATCACCAGAGTTTTTTTTTATCAGTTCCAGTTGGTAGCCAATAATATAGAAGGATTCTGCTTGTTTTTGTACTTCATATCTCATGCATAGCCAAATTTTGGCTACATCACAAAATCCTTAAAAGAAACCCTGTGTTGCTCTGTAGAAATTTATGGCAAATCTTAAGAGAATTCAAAGGTTGCTGCCTAGGGTTAGAGGTTATGAAGACATTGTATTTGGCATAGACAATTACAGTGTAGAAAAGGTTGAGGAAGAGGAGGAGCTTGGAACCTCCATGAGAAGCAAAAACATTTGAAATCCATAAAACATAATAAATCAAATAACATATTTTGGATTGTTTAGAAGCAAAGAAATGTAGTGGTAGAATTTAGAGTTCATATCCGAAACTATGATCACTACTAGTTACATATTAGGCAACTAGTTTTTTAACGCATTGCACGAATGACAGAGTTACATGTCAGATGGGGCTATCATGAAAACTGGTTCCATTCAGCAACATAGGTGCACAAGCATCTTGAAATGTGTTCACTTCAAGGAATGATGGGAATTTTGTGCTTTCCTCTTTGAATTATGGAAGTGTATTTTCATTCCGGGTTGTCTATATTTTGTCCTCAAGTGAGAGGAAGAGATTAATTAATAAATAAATAAATAAAGGAAAAACACCCGGCAAGGGAAAAAGAGAAGAAAAAAGAAAGGACTGAAATGATTCATTTAATTTGAAATTGGATTTTCATTGAGGATAGATAAACAATGTGGTTGTTTTGCCTCTCAATTTGGAACTGTCTTTTTTGTAAGACCTATAGAAACATTGAATTTTAGTGTTGTTAAAAGGGTTGGAAGTGAGTGAATAATCTTAGGTAAAAAATATAAGGTTTGTAGGTGCTGCATCTGAGTTAGCATAAGTGCTGCAAGTGGATGAATAGTAAAACTTGAAGAATTTGAAGAGATGCATCTTGCAGAATGTGAGTTATCATAAGGAATGAATCATATATAGGAATATTTTCTGGAAGCTGAAACTAAAATGGCTATATAGGCTTGGAATTGAGCAACCACAACCGCAAGTGGATGAATTTAGAGTTGGAATTGAGTGCAAAGATAATTTAGCTAAAATCATCTGTAAATATATTGGAACACAGGATAACCCACCATCATTTTCACTTGTGTGAATAAAAATGCCATGAAGTAGCTGCTTGGACTTTATGCTTACTCCTCAAAACCTAAGAATGCCAATTGCGCTATTTCAAATATTTGATCCAAACAGATGGCTCCCTGTAGACCTCCAATGCCATGAACATCTTTGCTCTATTGCCACACATCCACTTTAAGGTTCCATTTGCAACATGGGGAAGACCAATAGGAAGGACTTCACGACCTTTGGGGGTATCCTGGAACTGTAGTAACATTGAAGAATGGGAACAAAGAAACAATATATAGTGAGACACTATATATCTATTATATTCAGAGCATGTTTTCTAGTGGGTTTTTTTGTGATGAATTTTCACATTGTGGGGACCTCAAGAAATAAATTGAGAATGTTCTTTTGCAAATTCCTTGGTTTTTAGAAAACAAATTGTCAACTTCTTGAGGAATTTGGGGGAATTCTTTTTGTTGCATTTCAACCGAGTTCTTAGTTTGAGGTCAAGGTCTTTCACCAATTCTCTATTGTTTGGATGATTGTGTAGAAACTCATTGCAAATTAATGCTTTATCTTTCTACTAATGATGCTACCTCAAGAGGAGGAAAAAAAAAAAACAAACTGATGTTATGGTGGCCCTACAAATTATAAAGTCGGCAGGTAGGCCTATCATGGAACATTTGCATCTATTTAGGGAATTTGAATTGGAACTTTGAGAGCATCAATCCAACTTGCAACTGGGAAAGCCCCTCTTGTGGAACTCCCCTCAAAACCCAGTTAACAAGCAGCTTGGTAATGACATCTATGATCAAGTACCAATATTGTCCTATCATGTGCAAAATAGCCAAAAGTGGGGAAACTCCAAATTGCAAATTTGCAGCTCTGTCAAGGACTACTTAAAATAAAACACCCAGGGGTCTGAAACAAAAAAAATATTAAAAAGGGGGAAAAAAAGGTTTGCTGTTTTTTCTTAGCTGCTTAGCTGCAAAATGAAACACAGATTGTGGTAAATAAGTAGCTTTGGAACTGCTTCAAGGACCAAAACAGCAAAGAACAAACCGTGTAAGCTGAGGTGCAGTTTTTTTTTTTCTGAGGTGCTTAGCTTGCAAAAGAAACAGAGATGGGTTAATAAGCAGCTTTGGAACTGCTTTGTATCCACAGAATTAGACTAAGAATATTGTTAGAGCAGGGAGGGGATCAGGCCATAACCCTTGTTTGCATACACACAGGGTTAAAAAAAGAGTGAGCAAAATTGCGCGAGCGTTGAGTGTGGGCTTCTTTCGCCACCCCTCACGCGTATTTGCGCAGGCTCGGCGTTCTGGTTGTCCGTGGTTTTGGATCATTTGTGGTGAGTGTTTTTGCTTTTTGCAGGCGGATGAGGAGCTCGGCGGTGGACATGGCAGCTCTACTACTTACACCCCCATAGTCTCTCATCATCATCAGCAGCAGCAGCAGCAGCTCGGGTATTAATCGGATCGACTCTTCACAGTCGAGGCGCGAGCTGCGAGCTTGAGTTCTCGAACTCTAGCTGCTTGGCTAGCCGATCAGACGTCACTGAGTCCACGTTGTTGTTGTTGTTAACATGTGAGATCATTAGCAGCTTGTCAGTACGTAATACTACCGGCCGGCTTCTGTTTTGTCGTCAGTTCGTTCAGTACTTTTCGAGACCTATTCGCTGCAGCTGCTGGGTTGCTTGTTTTGTTGGGGAAGTAGAAGAAGAAGAAATCTAAGATCTGCTCCAGTGCCGCTCGATCTGATCCTGACCAAAGTAAAGCAGCAGAGAGTGAATTTCTGGTATCATGGGGGATGTTAATGATTACGAAAGGCCTTTGGGTGGAGAGTACTATGGAACCAGATCCAATGGAAGAAGACGTTGTTGCATTGCAATGGCTGTGGGGCTTCTAGCGACGGTGCTCCTCATAATCGCTATCGCTGTGCCATTGTCTATGAAGCACAAATCTCAAGTGAATCAACCAACTGGCGCGGACGCAATCAGCGCGGCATGCGGCGCGACTTTGTTCCCTATCGTCTGCAATGAGACCATGGGGACCAGCAATGGTAACTTCACCACGAATTCAAGAGGCATGAGCACCTACGCTATCCAACTCGCGGGCAACGGCGTGAACCAGACGCTGTTCGCGGTGTTGGGTATCAACGCCAGTTCCAATCTCAACGTGACGGGAGCGGTAGACACTTGCCTGGAGACTCTCTCACTCGCAGGCTCTTACCTTGCATCGATCTACAACGACATACAGAATGAGACCGCAGTACTGGAAGACATTCAAGCAGCATTGTATGGAGCTTGGGAGTTGCACACCACTTGCGTAGACACGTTCGTGGAGTATGCTCCGGACTTCAGCGCCAACGTCTCAGCTCAGGGACAACAAGCAGATCAGCTCCTCAGCAATGCCGGTTCCTTGCTGAACGCCTTGGTTACATTCGGAAACGACTTGACACAGTGGAAGCCCACGCTTTACGGTCTTCCCGACGGCCTCAACTTCTCAAGCATCGTCAACAGCATTCCTTCATCAGTCGAGAACGCCTTCCACAACCTCACTGGAGGTGGGAATCGGAGACTACTCTCGAATCCGGATCTGGTTCCTGAAACCGAGGAGGATTTGAACCAGCCGCCACGGTGGTTGAATCCCAGCGACAGAAGGTTGCTGGCTGGATCTCCCTCCTTCTACAACGCCGTCGTAGCCAAAGATGGATCCGGACACTACAAAACAATTCAAGCTGCGATCAGTGCCGCTCCTAAAAACAAACAAACAAGATGGGTGATCTGGGTCAAGACTGGTGTCTACTATGAGAATGTGGTTGTTCAAGGCGGTTCCATCAACCTCTTCCTCATCGGCGACGGCATCGGCAAAACCGTGATCAGTGGAAACAGAAACGTGGGTTGCAACTGTGGGATGACCACTTTCCTGTCGGCCACTCTTGGTACGTACTTCCTTCAAATCTTGACTGGTGTGGTCTCACTAGCTCGTTGCAGGAAACCCATTCTGGATTTGTGTACGTCGTGGAGGAGAAGCAGCATCCAGGAAAACAAAAATTGTTAGTCCAAATTTGCAGCTTTTGTGTACAGTATGTGGCCCTGCACTGGAAATCTTGGAATAGATACAGCAGTCAAACCCAGTGGATCAACTGGAAGACTGCCGTGACCCTGGAAGATTGACAGTCAAATCGTATTTATTGATTGCTCCCTCTTTTAATTGGCTACATAATTGGATTGGTCTAAGTGGCTTGCTATTACTGATCTCCGACCTATTTGCAATCCCAGTTTCAGTTTTATGGGTGGGGTTGGAAAAAAGAATGTAATTAAAACTTGAATGCGAGAAACATTTTTTGCAGTTTCACATACTGAGCACCGCTGGAGATGCTCTAAGATCATATGCCCTGCACATGTGGATCGAGGTAGCTAATTGAGATCTATAGTTGTGAATTGTCTGTGTTAAATTTTTCTTTGTGTGCAGCAATTTCTGGACCTGGGTTCATGATGAAAGGCATCACAGTGAGGAACACAGCAGGAGCCAAAATGTTTCAAGCTGTTGCACTGAGAGTGAGTGCCGACAGATCGGCGTTTTTCCAATGCTCTTTCGAAGCCTACCAAGATACGCTGTACGCCAATGCATTCCGCCAGTACTACAGTGAGTGCATGATCCTCGGGACAGTGGATTTCATCTTCGGCAACGCCGCCGCTGTGTTCCAGAACTGTGATATCCTTGCGCAAACCGGTATTGTGGGACAGCAGAACACTTACACAGCTCAAGGAAGGACCAGTCCAGTAACCAATACCGGTATCTCATTCCAGAACTGCTATTTCGACGGCACTCAAGCCCTTCATGCTCAGTCCACCATCTTCCTCACGTATCTGGGTCGCCCCTGGAAAGAATACGCGGTGTGCGTCCATTTGAAATCCAACTTGGGTGCCGTCGTCAACCCGGCTGGCTGGCTCTACTGGAACTTTACCAACTTCGGTTTGCACACTTCGTTTTTCGCCGAGTACCAGAGTATTGGTCCCGGCGCCAAGGGACCCCGAGTGTCGTGGTCGCACCAAATTACCAACCCGGCTATCGCTGATCGTTACCAGGCCAATGCTTTCATCCAAGGCAACAAATGGGTACCTTCCACCGGTTTTCCTTACACTGCCACCCTCTGATCATCATCTCCCCTCTTCTTCACTCAACTCCAACTTCCCTGGATAAAGTTGCAGCATTCCTCGACAATAATCTTTCCCAAGGCAAGTAGTGAAAAATTCCTTCCTAGACTCAACTTCAACGTCATTCATATTTTTTATTCGAGCATTCATTCCTCCTAGCCAATAATAATAATAATCTTGCGTAAGACAAGACAAGAACTACATAGACTCCCGGGATTCAAAGTTCATATTTTGTTGGATGCTTTGCCCTTCTGGGTAGAGACATTGCCAAAGTTTTGTATCCTTACATTCAATCTAGGTTCATGCATGTGAAGTCCAGTCTAGAAACATTTCCAGCATAATCAGCAAGGATCCAATTGGGCTTCACCATGGTAACCACCATGTGTTTCCAATTTAGTATATATATGTTGATTATTTATCATCCTTATAAATGTCATTGAAATGGCAGAGCCATTATGCGAAGAGCCTCTTGTCCCATCTTTGGCATGGTTTTATGCTTTAGCGCTTGTCTGTGTGAGTACCTAATATATACTTAGAGCTCGTGTTATGGGTTTTCTGACTTTGTACTTGGCTAATGAATTTTGTTTCCATGTGTTTTGATTTGGCTGCACTTGTGCAGATGTGTTTTTTCCAACAAAGGTGCTGCAGTTCTTTAGCCCCCCCTGTGTTTCTATCAACTCAACTTTGTTTTCTCTGGGGAGACGATGGATTCAAAACGGGAATAAATTAATTTTTTTCAGAAGTTCAGAAACTAGGTACAGTTCTGATTGTGCCAAAGCTGAAAGCTTCTTCTTTTGCACAAGAAGTACTTGCTAGGGCTGTTGCTTTTTCATGGGTAGAAAATATTCCACTAAAAAGAAGCTGTGTGCAAAATTTGGAATCTAGATTTAGAGATAGGAGCAAGCTGTGTTTTACCCCGCATTCTTTTGTTATATGATTTTTCATAAAGGATCTACTGGTGGATAGCTAAGCTGAACACTTTTGGTCTTTCACAAACTTTATTCAATAAAATTTCCAATTCTGATTCAATATGCCATTTCATTCCCAACTTAATTTGCATGCATCTATGTTATGGTATGCTAATGAGTTTATTTTTGTAAATGGGTATTGGATGCAGTCTTCACATATTTTCCTCCCTTTTAAAGTCTTTGTTCATGTTTCAGAAATTTGTGTCTAAAGTAGAAAGCCACACTTCTGTGCAGGTACATTAGACACTACTTTATTCTCTGGTATTCCAGTGGTCATTGCTATAAGCCAAGCAGCTTTTAAGGATTACTGTTTCACTTTCAAATCAAATTCTCTATTGGTCAATGCATCAGAAATAGTGCATGCAAAATGTGGAGTCTCCACCATGAAAGTCATGAACAGAATTCATCTGTTGTCCATGAGTCGGATTTGATGAAATAAAAGGACTTAACAAACACATCCTCAGCAGCCCAAGGACCAACAAATACGAGACCAGAAACAAACTTCATAAAATCTTGTACATCAATGTTTCTTCCTGCACTTTGTGATCATCTCTGCTGAAGATTGGAATTTAAAGACCTTTCTGCAATTCACATTAGGCAACTGGCACCATGAAGAGGTGACAAGATGAGGCACACAACTTCCAAACTACCAACTCTGTACTCAGCCATATGCCACTAGGGAAGAACAAAAGGAATCAGCAAAATTGTGTACCCCTGTTGTTTCTATGTAGCACTTGTCAACTTGTATAGGACAATGCCATCTCAGATACTTCATCATTTTTGGAGTGTGGTTGCTTGGTGAAGGGCCAATTTGCTGATCTGATTTTCTTTTTGCTGATGAATCTGTTGAATCAGATCTTGCCTTTAGCAGGTCAGCTTCAATCCCTTCACAGACCACATTGGACATCCCTCTTTCCTTCTGCAGGTTTGCAATTTGAATCTGAAGTTCCTCAGTGTTCATCTCAGCATCAGACATAGTGGCTTGCACCTTCTGAACATTTGACCTTGCAGCTCTCAGCTCCTATTCAAGAGACTCTCTTACATTACTCAATGTCAACATTCCAATATGCAGTGCTGCAGGACAAGGCCATTCCTTAAGAAAATAGGACAACTGCTCAAATTTGTTGAACACCATAAATACTTTTCACATTACAATCCACCTCATAACTATTATCTGTGTTCATTACCTGTTGAGAATAGAAGAAATTCACCAAGGTTTCCGTCACAGCCATCCATACCTTCACTTTGCTTCTTAGAAACCTGAGCAGCCTCAAGCTGCTTTGTTCTTTGCAAGTTGCAGCTCATCTTGTAAACCCAAGACAGTGGCCTCCAGGCTCATCACCTCTGCAGCAAACTCCTTTGTCTGAGTATCTTGAAGCTCCTGGGCTAGGGACCTTGCTGCCTTCAACTCCTCTTCGAGAGACTCTTAACTGTTCCACCTTGAAACCTCCTTCCTCAGCAAAGAAATTTCTTCTTCTGACACATGTTGTTTACTTGCTAGTTCTTGCACCTGGTTTGCATGCTCTACTTTGAGAGCAGCAATTACTTCATTTGCTTCTTCTGCCTGTGGGTGATTTCCCAAATATGAGTTCCTAGGACCCTCACTCTGATTACAAAACATGGTACAGAAGTAAGATCTGACCATAAAACTTAGCATCATGCAGAAACCAGATACATATCAGTTACAGAGAAAACTAGCTCAGATATCATACTTGGACATTTCATGGTCATGACTTTCAAAAGCCTCCCAAAATTCCACAACATTAACTGTCAAGAAGGCCTGCCTTACCTCTGTTTTGGCAGACAAGACCAATCTGTTGGCATCCTCAATTTGGGTTGATGACATAGCAAAGGTCTGCTGTCAACTTGGAGGCACCAGCTTCCAAGTCTCTTTTCTCAAGATCAAGGGAGTTCTTTGCCTGAATCAGTGCACCAATATCATTGCTCAGTCTATTAGCCTCCTGCTTCAGTGTACATTGTGCTGCTCTGACACACGAATTCTATTGGCAAGTTCTTGCATCTCATTGGAGTGATCCTTCTTCAGAGCAAAAAGCTGACCTTGTAGACTTTTCTTCATCCTCTAGATGATCACAAAAGAAAGTATGGCACTATATGAGAACAATCAAAGTACATCATAAGATATTAAGTTCTTGCAACAAGTAGTAACCTCTATCCACACAGATCTACACAATAGAAAAGAAACAGGACATTCTTATCTTAATCATTTACACATAAGTGCATGAAGACACCAAACAATTGACATATTCTCACCCTTGACTTGGCAGCCAAGGCCATTTTCTGTAGATCATCAATTTCAAATTCCAAAGGCTTTTCTCAAGAGCTAAGGAGCTCCTCTCCTTAACTAATGCAACCATCTCTTAGCTCATATGTGAAATTTTCTGCTTCATTATGACATTTTTTTCCTGCAATTGATTTGTTCTGTTGGTGAGTTCTGTCAACTTGCTAGCATGCTCCCTCTTGGGAGCAGCATTAAGTTCCTGTGCTTCATTCACCTGCAAGTCACTACTCACAAGTTATGGTGCTATATTTGACTATACAGACTCTGTAAAGCAACAGAACTACCTCCAAATCTTCAGTTTTGAATAGCTCCATATTAAATGCGTGCTAACTTTTGACTTAGCAGCTAAAGGCCATTTTCTCTGCATTAGCAATGGTGCATGGTGATGCAGCAAGTTCTGAAATCATTTTGGACCTAGAAGCTTCCAATTCTTTCTTCTCTTCCATCAGTGCAGCCCTCTCTTGACTCAGCTTTGAAGGCTCTTCCCTCAGTAAGGAGATCTCTTCCTGTGAATCACATGCTTTCCCAGCTAGTTCTGAAATCTGGTTGGAATGCTCCTTCTGGAGTGTAGTGATCTGTTCCTGTGCTTCTTCTGTCTGCCACTCAAAATGCTCAAATCATTATCATTGCCCTCCACCAGAAGTAAAACGCTGATGACAGGCCACAATCCAAATCGTAATAGTAATCAATCACCTGCATGGAGTGCTGAAACAACCCCAATTCCTCAAAACAGGAATACCAATAAAATTGAACCCTTCTCACATTTGATCTTTCAGATAGGGCAAGCTTTTCTGCTTCCTTGATGCAAACTGATGTCTCTGCCAGCTTCAAATTTGACTTTGAGACCACAGAGTCATGTTCACTCTTTTCAATATAAAGGAGATCCTTCTCTGCAGCCCTCTCTTGGTTCAACTTCGACACTTGAAGTGTTTTCTTCCTCTGCAACATGCATTTTGTCAAAATTTTCTTTCATTTGGTTCATGTGCTCAATCTTGAGGGCAGCAATTTCCTCCTGTGCTTCTTTAGCCTACATATAACCATCAGAAGTTTGCATTACTTGAGATTCATAACCATCAAAGTGAGAATGATATAAAGAGCGTAGGACCTGTTCACAGATTACAGTGAATGATTCAGCAAATGATCAAAAAGCTCTGAAATAATATGCCAGCAGGTTGCTTACCACATTGAGCTCTTCCTCTATCTGTAACACCTTGTTTGTAAGAGATTCTCTGTGGGTTTGCAGACTTGCCACTTGCTTCACCAATTTGTCATTCAAGCTATGTAATGTTGCCAACTTTTGCTCTTCTGTGAGTGAGTTCCAGGGAGTTCTGGGAGAGCCCAAAATTTCTTTACTGTCACCATTACTGGGCCTTGAATGTCTATGTGAAGGAGAGACAGGTGGTTTCTCTGCTCCAGCAGCCACAAAAGTGAGCTGCATGATCCATGCTGATAGCTCGGAATAATGTTCACTCAGAGACACAAACACAAGGACTGAACAGAGCAGCTCATCTAATGTTCTACTTCACAGATCTATAATCCATGGCTTTAACATTATTGACTACCGGACACAAAGGATGCATTCCACACAATTGAACAGAGCAGCTCTGAATATATGTGTGCTACTTCAGAACACAAACAAACCTGATGTTTGTGGTGATGCGGGCCATTCCCTTAAGGCTTCATAAGTGAGTGAGCTTAGTGACTGAGCATGCTCCACAACTTCAGATTCCCAGTCTCCAGTCTCCGATACATGATCCTAGTTCTCCGAGCAATGGTCTCCGTTACTCATCCGGTCCCCACTTTCAATACTTCCACTTGCTACTGCCTTCTTCCTAAGTTGGCGTGATGTTTCTTATGATGTTGGTGGCCAGGCATGACGTCTAAGGACAGCATAATGGGAGAAATGTAAACCAAGTCAAAATTGGCCTAGTCACGCATCAAAACTTCTCTGGAAAGTTTTCAAACAAACCTGAGAAGCACAAAAAGTTCAAGTATCTGCAGACACAACTTAATTCATGAAGCTGCAGTTCAATCATTTCTACTGTCTGTGGTCTAGCTCCCATTTCCCTCTTACCACCTCAAAGAATAATGTATCTAGAAATGCCAACATTTCCAATCTACACTTTTACCATGCACTAGAATCTATGAGGAAATATGAACTTCCTCCTCCACATGTCAAAAGCATTGTCAACCTGAAAGAGAACAAACTGGCCACTACTGTAATGATAAAAATCAAGCAACAAAGCAAATCTTCCATGTGAAAAGAACAGTGTCCAGGAAATTATAATCTTCCTGCAGCTCAAATCTATCAACCTTCCAGCACGAGCCTTGTGTCCTGAGTGTCGTTACCTGGGACTTCAAGTCGATATTCTAGTTTCCTGGTCAAGGCAAAATGTGCTCTACAATCGGAGAGAACTTTTAAATATCTGCTTCGGCAGGAGACTCCAGTGTCCTCAATAACTGGTAGCCAAAAATGCACAATCATATATATAAATTCACTACGTCCGTCCGTCCGTCTGTGACGGACGTTTTGGCGGGTGGGGGAAGGGACAGGGCAGTGAAGCAACGGGCGACCTGTCAGCAACGGGAAACCGTTTTCATTGTCTAATCAACTGCTGCATCCCCTGCTGGGCACGGGAGAGTCCCTGCAGGTCCTGTGCGTGCTGGGCACGGGAGAGGGGCTGACTGGCTGTGACGGTGGCCCGTGCCCAGTGTCCGTTTATCGAGGTCCTGAAACCCAGGTCCTGGGTCCTGAAACCCAGGTCCTGAAAGCCAAATATCGAGGTCCTGAAGCCCAGGTCCTGAGAGCCAAATGCAGCAACACTCGCGTTTATTGCACTTCGCTATGTAAAAACACGGCGGCAGCAACAGAAGAAGAGAGTCGTTTTTTTCCAGTGTCGTATATAACAGGGGAAGGGGGGGGATCAACGGGTTAAAGAACCGGAGTGGGCAATGGGAAGGACCGGGCGGGGGGGGAGCTCGACGGGTGCATTATGCACCGGGTACCCACTAGTTATTTCAAAATGCAGTTAAAAATACAGCAAAAAAACCTCGCTAACAGTACTTACATGCAGGTAGTAAAGCACGAGGGTTCAAAAGACACAGTCCCGCCAAAAACGCAAGCGCATGAAACCAAAATCGAGACAGAACTCTCACCCAAATACCGACCTTAAACCCTCGAAGCCGACACCTTGCAGATTCTTAAGCTTCAAAAGATACAATGCAGGATAGAAAAACTTGAGAAAGGTGGCTTAGGGCCTTCAAAACTTAAGGGAAACTTCTACACGAACTGATTCCGTAAACGAATACATGGAGCAAATAGCGACGAAAAACTGCAAGAAAGAACTCGAAAGAAAGAACTCGAAAAGGGGTGTGGAACGAGACGGGCAGGACACGCGGAGGCAGAGAAGAGCAGACAGGACAACAGCGCAACTGAGAAGCGAATGTTTGTGGCGATGGTAAGATTGTCGTAGTGCGCGTCACGAGGGAGCGAGAAGATGACAGAAACGGTAGGCCAATCTCGAGGTGCTTATTTGTAATTCCAGTGGCGAGAAATTTTGAGGAAGTGAGAGGAATTAGATTATGCATAATCTTTTGGATGATCATCCTTGGACAATTGATTTTGCATTATTATTTTTAATGGTTATCCTTGCACAATTCTAAACATAACTATTTCATTTTCAAGTCTAATTACCTCATTTTTTCTCTTATAACTATTTTATTACTAACTTTCTTATTAATTATCTCACTTTTTTCTCTACCCACCATGAATACAAAATGACAAATTAACATATGTCTTTTCATGACCACAATATTTATATTAATTTAAATTCAATTTGACATTAACATCAATAATGATGAACTAGTGGAAATCATACTGAACATAAGAAAGAAAAATTAAATAAAAAAGAAATTTATTGTCACTGGTAGTGCACGGCAACATGGAGCCCAAAGTGTAATTAGGCCCCAAAGTTCTTGTGCACAATAGTAAAGCCAGAATTGTACACAAGAACTTTGGGGTCAATGAGGCTGATGTTTTGATACCCAAGTCAATATCTTGAAGTAACTCCTATTAGGGCCACATTGGACTTTGTTGCAGGAGGGACACCATCATGTCCAGCACAATGTCATGCTGTCATGGAAAATCAAAATTTTGATGTTGGGATTGGCATCTGAAGTGGCATGAGTCTCTAAATGTCCCCTTCCCATGTTGAGGATTTCCAGGTTTTGAACCCAGGAGATATAGGCAAGCTCTTAGAACAATAGTTAACATGTTCTTCCCTCATGTCCGCAGATTTGCTGGAGCCTCACCAATGTAAAGTACTGCAAGGCTTATTTACTTGGATGGCAGAAGGTCTGCATGCAAATAAATGGTGGAAGGTCTCATCAACTAACCAATGCAACTTCCCTGCAGGGTTGTGCTTTCAAAATACAAAGAAAAAAACCTTGTAATGCTTTATGAATCAATAATGTAATGGACATTAGACACTCACCTTGCAAATGGATCAAATTGTCTGTCACCTAGTTGGATCTACCCAAAAAGGAGGATTATAAACCTGCTTCCATCAATCCTCAAACTTTCTTCAAAAGAAATAGAACATCAACCATGCACAACAATCTTTCCACACATTAACAACTATGGAAAGATGACACCAATTCTATCAACGGTCAATCAACCTTGGAAATGAGAACTTCACTAGTACATGTAACCTACTGAAGATTCCAAGCTTGGCATGAACAAGGTTGAACCCTTTTCACCAAGCTTAGCATTTTTTTCAATACAAAGCACAATATGTTCACACCTTTAAACCTAAAGGAATCTTCAAACAAAAGGTAAAGCCACAAGTAATAGGAGATTTCAAAATCATCATACCATCATAACCACGGGCCAAAAGGAACTAGCACCCACTAACACACCATGAAAGATGGATGGTAAGTGGCCAAGAAGCAATTTTTTGTTGGGTTCCAATTCCCTAGCTGCCCATCATACTTAACTCAGATGGCTTTTCTATTACCTATTTACTAGTATGTAAAATCCCACACACAATATGCATTGACTATGATGTTAACTTTGTAAGTTAATAAATGTATTTCACCAATAAAACCTATAATTTGATATAATTATTTAACATTTAAATTGGTGACTTACTTGTTAGTTGGATTTCATAGTTTAATCATGATGTGATCATAGTTTCAATTAATGTGTTTGATTTTCACATGATAATTCATGTGAAAAATCATGTGAAATTTTTTTATCATTTTATTATACATGTGAAGTCACATGGTGAACCATGAGGAGCTATGTGATGTGTAAACTTTAAAAAAATTCTTGTTTAATTTTTTTTTTGTTAGTATATAAGTGGATGTTTGTGACCTTTTGGAAACACCTTCACTTAATAAAAATAAGTTATTATATGAATGTAAAATTTCATGAAATAGAAATGTGAAAAGAATTGAGATTTTAGTTTTGAAAGGTTTCAATATAATTTAGGAAAAGTCCATGGTAAGATCATGATGTGGCATATTAATTATAGATAGATAATAAAAAGGTGAAAAAATATTTATGCAAACAAAAAACATAAATTTTCATAACTATGTAATAAACATACATAGTTTCGATCTTAAACCCGCTTGTGATTTACAAGCCCACCTTTACAAAAGCAATAGTCATTAGACAAACTTCAAAGAGATTCTTAATACAACCACCAATGTGGCCTTCATTTGTCTTTGAGCTATTTTAGCAAAAGTAAATTTGGGCTATTTTAGCAAAAATAAATTTGTAGTAGTACCTTTAAATTGGGTTGAACTATTTTGAATTGAACTATTAGACAAATGGATAGTAATCAAATCAAAGCACCATCTCTTTCAAATCATGAACTATTCCAATCGATGTTCAAAATAGGGTTAAAGTGTTGTCAAGTTCTTTAGTTTCTGGACCTCCTTTCTAGTAAGAGTCTAGGTAAATGAAATAGTGGTCGGATCGTAATAGTAAAATGCAGCATGATATGCTCTTGTTGCACTTGTTACCTCATTCTATTTTGCAATATTGCTCTTCCATACTTTGCCATGCAGCTGAAACTCATGTGTTTCCAATGTCCTACATTATTAGCCACCATATTCAAAGCACAATTGAGTACCATACCCATTGTATGTCTAGCTCATGAAAACAAGCAGCCAATCACATAATGGGTCTGCCCCTTATGGCAAGTTCATTAAACCAGCAACAGTTGAAATGTAGGAATCTTGCAGATGACCTTCCAAAGAAATGAACTCATCTAGTTAACACTAACACCTGGTGAACATTCCTCAAAATGTGGGACCAAATGGAACTCTGCATTGTTCTGTAGTCTCCTCCTTACTGGGAAAGCAATAATATATAAATAAAGAAGATTTGAGCTTGTCAACAATTTCTAGGATTTCACACAAGAGAGGGGTTGAACATGTAACACCTGTGGTTGTGGGGTCTGTTGTTAGCTCGATCAATTCCTGCATGGCTCGCCTTAGACCTTTGTGTCGATGCACCAGGCAAGACCACCTGCATGTTGCAATCCTTTGTGCATGGCCCATATTCTGACCACAATTGTTGTGGATGCTTACTCCATCAACAAACCCATCCACTTGCAATTCCCTGCATCATTGGTCACCATGTGTGAACTACGACCAAATGTTGTATTGTATGTCTAGCTGCTGGAGAATAATAGTTCGAAATCTGGAACTTGTCAACAACTACTGTAGGGTTTTATAGGATTCCACAAGAGATGGGTGAACCTGCGGTTGCTTATACTGGATGCGTCATTGGAAGGATGAGCGCTTGCACGGCTCACATTCAACCCTGCTAACGCACCCAAGACCTTCGGCAATGGCTGCAACTTCTACTTGCGATTCTTTTTAGCATGTCCTGTATTCCAGCTACAGTCCAACTCCTGCAAATGAGACCAGTTATTGAAATAGGTCTAAACAATACAAGAACTCACTCCAGAGAAAATTGTAAATTGATAATATTGGCTTATTAGACTAATTTATTAGAAATAAACATCAAGAGGATCAGATAAGACACCTTTTGAAAAACCCTTCTATATTCTTGGCTACCTGCTGGAACTTATCAATAAAATCTGGCGATTTGGAATTTTTTTTCTTTGAAATCTGGCGAATTTGGGTCATTTTTTCCATGAAAACTCCTTTGTATAGGTCCAAAAACAAATTTCAGGTCAAAATTTGGCGAAAATTCGCCAGTAAATGAATCACTAGTGCCACCCTATCAGGGTAACTTCCACCTATCAGAAGTTACTCACAAGCTTGTCAGGATAACTTGCCATGGGTAGAATTTACCCACCAACCTGTTCATTTTCATTTTTATTTTTCTTAAAACTGTACTTTACCACAGAAAATAAGCTGCTCTAGTTTAGGTAGGGTTTAGGGTTTGGATATAGGGCTTTGCGGATTTGAGGTATCATAATTTTATGAGACCTCAAATTTGGAAGGCCCTCTACCCAAAACTCTCTCCAATACAGGAAGTTTAAGCCTATGTATTGATTCCATACCTTTCCTTTTTCAATTTGACGTAGCCTTCTTAGTCATTCAAGAAACACTTTGCCATTGAAAGTTGAAGACAAGAATTACAAGAATTTAAATCTCATTCCTCCACACTCATCACCATTTACGATTCTTGTAAGGGAAGTTCAGGTGATTTGCCACCACCACTGCCACTCACGCACCAGAAGGCCTTGGCTGAACCAGCACCCACACTGGTACCATGGTAAAAACCAGTGTTGGCCGGGTACCTGGTTAGAAGGATTAGATCCATAGGTTCCAGTTTCAGTTAGTAAAAAACCAAACTGGAACCAGAACCAAGGCTTCAGGTTTTTTTCAAAGAACCAGAACTAGGATCCTGGTTTTTTAAGAACCAGATCTGGGATTTTTCACCTCAAAAAACAAAGTAAAACGTTCTAGAACTGGGGGCTAAATCAGAGATTTACCAACAGTGAACCACCAATTTTGGTCCAAATTATCCTGAACTGGAACAAAACCAAGATTTTTAAATTTTTTTAATTGAATCCAAAAATACCACTCTAATTTATCTTTTAGAATCAAGAGGTTCTTCATAAAGTCAATAACTGCCCAACACTGGAAAAACTGAAAACCCCAAAATTCATCTAAATTGCTTCTACACATCATATAAATATCCCACAACTAGACAAAATCAGGTTCTCTGAGTCTAAATCTAACATTTCTTGTGTTTAATTTTGGCCACTTAGAGGCCTCATTCAAGAAGGTGAAGGTACCAGTGTGGGTACTGGTTCACCCTAGCCCAAGTAGAAGTACCACTACCTAGTAGTTCTTTCCCCATTGGGTTTAATTTTGGCCACTTAGAGGCCTCACTCAAGAAGGTGAAGGTACTAGTATGGGTACTGGTTCACCCTAGCCCGAGTAGAAGTACCACTACCTAGTAATTCTTTCCCCATTCTTGCCACATCCATTTAGGATTATGATGACACAAGCACAGTAAATAAGCCATCAACAAGAAGAAAAAGGAATTACAATCTCAAATAATGTACTCCAATCATCTGTACAAGGCTCAGTGCGTACAGCATCAAAGAGGTTGAAGCTTTGACATTTAGAAGGGATTGCATGTAACCATATATGGACAATACAAAACTTTAGTCTCTCATTTAATTAACTCAAAGCTTTAGATTCAACACCTAAACTTGTAATTTGCAAAAGAGTTCTCTGGTGGGCAGATGACTCATTCTGGGAGATAAATGTTGGGCATAGCTTATCATGGGCTGCATGCAACCCCTACAACCTAATGTCCAAAGTCTCTGTCAATGGGACAATGTACACTCTAGTGTTGGTCACTTATTGAGTTTTGACCAGTATTGTGCCAATACACAGATCCAAGTCTTAAAATCAGCAGTTCTAGACTCAGGTATTAAGGACCTGACTTGATTGGAGTTAAATATTAAAAACTCAATGTAGACTTTTATTTGTGAATTGTCAATCATGGTAAAACCATTGATACTTTCTACCCATTTGTTTTTGGTGGAGGAAACATATAGTGTA
>Ga0209208_10001514_pt1 | contig 32840 bp, 22 predicted proteins | sample S1TSphfallax_3_FD_187694 | JGI IMG/M metagenome (GOLD analysis project Ga0209208, IMG submission 187694) | Host-associated microbial communities from peat moss isolated from Minnesota, USA - S1T2_Fd - Sphagnum fallax MG (SPAdes) (version 2) | ecosystem: Host-associated > Plants > Peat moss >...
GAGGAGGAGGAGGAGGCTACTTTTCTGGGAATTGATCTGTCACGGATCCGAGGATTTTTTTTCTTCCCGGACGCAGGAAATCACTCCAATTGTCAGAAGAGAAGGACACAAGAGTTTCGAGTCCTTGACATCTTCGGCGTCTGCATTAGTTCCTTTGCATAGGTTTCGTTTTTCAGATTGAGTTGATCTTTGCACTTTGAAGCGGCGATTGCTGACTCAAGAGAGACGGGGGGTTTAGATGCAGGAGTGGGTAGACTCAGGGATATCAGGTGTTGTGCTGTTGGCTCTGTTTATTCTTCTTGTGGCGCTCGCTGTCGGACTCTTGTGCATTCAGAAATCCAGCAAGGCAAAGGAAGAGGAGTTTCGGAGGCTGCAGGGCTTGGCATCCGAAGATCAAGCCAGGGCGGAGGCAGAGTGGGAGGATGAATATAAGAAGTTGAAGCATTCAAACTTTTCAAGAGCCAAGCTCAGACGTCGAGCAACCGCAGGAGAATCAGAGGCTGAAGCTGAAGAAAGGAGGCAGGCAGAGGTTGAAGGGAGTCGCAGAGTTCAAGAGGAGCTGGAAGGCAACCTTGGAAAACAGGTAGGGGTTGAAAATTTCAACAGGAAGCAGCAAGGAGAGCTTGGAGCTCTCAGCAGAGAGCACGTGGAGCGTGAATCTGCCAACAGGAAACGTGTGGAAGAAGAAGCCCACAGTAGGAATCATACCGAATTAGAGATAGAGAAGGAAGTTGCAAAGCCAGCTGAGGAGGAAACCGAGCTCAGGAAAAGGGCTCACGAAGAACCTACTCTTCAGCAGCAGGCTGATCTAGAAGTTACACCCAGAAATCAGGCAGATGAGCAAGCTACCCACACAAGGATTGTAGAGGAGGATCAGCAGGTTGAAGTACTACTGGAGACAGAGCCTCAGAAGAAGCAGATGGTAGAAGGTACATACTTTTGTGCTGCTTGTGGAAAATCAACCAGAAGGCGATGCAAGCAGTGCAAGCGTGTACACTACTGGTATGCAATTGTTTCAACACACTGATCTACAATCTCTGAGGCATTGCCATGAAGCTCCTGACATATCTATCATGTGGTTCATCCCAACAGCCTTGATGTTTCTTGGGGTTTCTGACGAGCTTAAATCTTTTTGTGATTTGGATAACTAAAACCTCAGTTGTGGTTTTTCGCTATTTTCAGTTCCTCTGAATGTCAAATGCAGCATTGGGTTGCTGTCCACAAGTTTGAATGCCACCAGCTGAAGCCAGGCAGCCCTGGGAGCCTGGATGCTGATGGTGGGACGGTCACTTCTGAGGTGGTACTCAGCCCTGGGAGTTCAGGGAGTGAGAACCACAAGGGCTTTGCCAACTTTATTGGCACCAGCAGTGTAAATGGAGTAGGACCACCAGTGCCTATATCTTATCTTGGACACACCATTCTGTCAAGGCTGCCATCTTCAATTGTTCTCTCTGATGGGCAACAATCAAAGCCAAAAAAGGTGTGTAGGAACATGCAAGTTCATCATATTGGTTTAGTTTGTCTTTCCACCCAGTCCATTTTATTTTGGATAGCCTTAATGGTGTGGAGTGATATTTGTTATTGGGGACTAATATGATCATGGAAAGTGATGGATCTGTGCTTGAGGGCTTTCTTTATAATTGAGTAATATTCTGGGTTTTTGTTGCAGTGTTTGAGAGGTTTAATGCAGTCTTTGCATACAGTTTTTAGCTAACATTACCAGAAGGTGGGATTCTCAATTTGTAGATGCACCATCGTCCTCCAAATGAGCCCCAAGAACATTTGGACTATAAACCTTTGATTGAATGCAGCATCTTGCATTACTGATGCTGACAAGGTGTGATTTCTACTTGTTTGTTTTGCTCAGATCTTGTTCTCATATGACTATTTCACAGAATTGTTCAATTGGGATATGCTAAATTGTCCCCCATGTGGACTGTTCAATTGTGGAAACAGGTATGTCTTAACATTTCCCTTGTGGATTTTCTTTTTGCCATATTTGCTAACTCTTGCATTCCTCCAGCATTTGAGGCATCACCCTTAACTTGTGATAATCCACATCCACACTGCAGACAATAAAATATCCATTGGTAGGTGCTGATGCAAGGTCCATGAAATGTTTATGCAGCTGCTTCGCTAATGTTGTCCTGCAGTGCCTTTACCATACTCGGCCACTCACTGCCTACCTTCTTAAAGAGCATCATGGTGAATCTTGTAAGGCTTCCATCAGCAGCCCCCCTGCCCACCCAAAAAAAAAGTCTTTGTTGTACTGTTTTTCTTTTGGACTGATTGTTAAATAGTTTTCTACACCCACTGTTGGAAACTTTTGAAGTTGGTGGGTAGTCATGGCACTGCCACTGATATTCATGGTGAAGGTGATGGTTTGACACTTAGGAGCGGCTCTTGGAAGGTTATAACAGCTTTTATTGTCATTTTATCTTCAAAATGTTGTTGTGGCAATTTCTCTGGAATCTTCAGATATGTTTTTCTTTTGCACTCCAGGTTCAAGGCGTGAGTGGTGTTTCATGTGTGAGCTCCAGAAGCATGTGCAGAGGGTGAAAGGAAGTCAAGTACCTGTCTCACCTCTCAACATACTTTCACGTATACGGAAGATTGGTAGTCAACCTGGATATGGCAGGCAAGAGGATGCCCACGAGATCATGAGGTAGGACTTTGGCCAGTCACAGACCCCAGCTTAGGCCATGAAGTCAGATCTGTATCATCTGTTGTCTCTACAGAGTTTTGGCTGAAAATGGATCCAAGTTGTGGGTCTGACTGCAGAACTGTGTGCAATTTTTCTATCAAGGTAAATAGACACAAGAAAAGAGTATTCAAGGTGAAGGCGCATATAATTTGGAAATTTCTAGAATGTGTCTATGGGCTGAATGGAGAATTGGGAAAAGTAAATTCTAAACAAGTATATTGGTTGTTTCTGCAAGTTCAGGCTTTCTATCGACTTGATGCAAATGATTTGCCTTGAAAATGTCGGTGGGGAAAGGGCTGTTGATGTTTCTGTACAACAGACATCACTCATACACCACATATTCGGTGGATATCTGCAATCACAGGTATTGTTCTAGGACTGTTGTATGTTCAGATGTGTTTTCAAGGTTGTGCATAGTGGAGCTGGGGCTGATGGTGGATTTGATTGCAGAAAGCTATTGCAGTCTTCTTGAATTGCTTGTGAAATGTGGCCATCTGCTGTGTGCCACAGATTTCTTTGGTGTGTCATGGATTTGCTTGGTTATGTCATCAATTTGACACTCTTCTTGATCTAGCTCAAGTCCTTGTTATTTCTCCCTTGGAAATGTAGGAAAGAGGATTAAAATGTGTCTATCTGGTGTGTTGTGGATTTTCTTGGTCATGTCACTGATTGAAAACTTTTTTGATCTGGCAATTCTTTGTCCTATTCAATTCTTAGAGATGAAATAGAGGAAAGAGGGTTAACAATGTGGGTGCTATTTCAATGCTCTGGCTTGCAGGTGAAATGTATGCAGTGCCTGCATGAGTCTAATCGATATGAACCCATGATGGATCTTGCAGTGGAGATCCAAGGTGATATCAAGTCCTTGGAGGGTGCTCTTACTCAATTCACGGGTACTGAATTGTTGGATGGTGTGAACAAGTACAAGTGTGAATGGTGTGTGCTTTTCACCCTTCTCTGGAAATTTTTGTGATTGCTCACCAAGACTAATGCTAAAGAAGGTGAACAAATTCACCTGTAAGATTTCTCATTAACAATTGCAACCAGCTCCTCTGGTTACCAAAAATTTGAGCAGACTGATCCCTACTGCAGAGCAATATGTGTCCTATTTGGAATGAATGAGGCCAAGATTGTATATCCATCAGAGAGCTCCAGTTACCCATGTCCTGACAACCCCATTCCTTCTTGACTCTTGGTCTAACACTTTGGTCACTGGCCGATGTAATGCAGTTGTAATTCATATGTGAAAGCACATAAGCAGCTCACTGTATACAAAGCACCTAACATTCTCACTGTTGCACTCAAGCGCTTTCAGGTGATCCTCAATTTGCAGGCATTTCATTTCAATGTTGATGATATATGAATTTCCCTGCTCCAAAGATTATTTTGAAAGGAGACAAATTTGAAAGTACATGCACCATACCAGTGTCATTCATTTTGTAGATATGTGGTCCAACACCTTTGTGCTGTTTATTGAAAAGCTTGAAACTCCTCTTGGTCATTCATGCAGCAATTTGCAGATTTTAGGGTGATTCTAGATTTACATACTAGTAGTAACTGGTCTGCTAATTTTGTTATCAAATAACATCCAGGGTGGGAAGTTTGGAAAGCTGAACAAGCGAGTTGCTTACCCTGAAGCATTGAACATGATGCCATATATGAGTCAAATGGGGGATCAACCACCGCTCTATCATCTCTATGCAGTGGTCGTCCACCTGGATGTACTCAATGCCTCAGACTTTGGACATTACATTTGTTATGTAAAGAACTCTCTTGGCTATTGGTATAAGGTTGATGACACTAAGGTAAAACTCCACGTCTTACTATTCTTTCTTGGTTAAGGTTTTTGTCATTTTCTAGATTCAGGGTAAGAAATGAGTTGTGCTCAGTCTGTGCTAGTTGGCAAAGACCATGTTGATATGTGTGGAATTTCCTGTCACAGGTGGATGAAGTGGAGTTGCATGAAGTGACTTCTCAGAGGGCTTATATGCTTTTCTACACCAGGTCTGTTTACTCTTGGGTGTTTATCTGAATCTTATGCAGTGGATGGTAGCATGCATGCTATCTTACCTGGTTAGGTTTTGACAATCCCAGAAAGTTTTTCTTCAATCACAGATTTGTGAAGTACATTGCTTTGGAGTATATGTCTCTGGTTGGGTTTGACTTCTCAATTCCTGTCAATGATTCACTGCTCATTGTGGCTTTCTATTTTAATTCAGGTCATCTGCCCGTCCTGCATCAGTGACAGAGGATGGAATTGTGGGTGCTGTCTTTGCTGCACAGCAACGCCCTGAGTCAGGCACGGGTACAGTAGGGTTTGAACATATACGGAATTCTTTATATAGTCTATGGGCTTCACCTGAACCATCATTGGACCTGATCAGAAGTTTTCCAGATGCTGATGCCAATGGCAATGGCTGGTATAGGCTGGGAAATGAGACACAGCAAAATTGGAGCTGTGGTTCGGATTTGGATGCACAAAAGTTTGTATCACTATCATCAGGAGATGCAGAACTGGGCACTCTGATGACTGAAAATGAAATCATGCTTGGGCATTCTCAGTTGGGCCATGATTTAAGCACTTCACAATTTGCTGGTGTAGGTGGATCCAGACTGAACTCTAACAACCTGATATCGATCGCCCATGATTCCTTGGTGGCTTTCCAATCTGTAAGTGGAAACTTGGAACATAGCTTGAGTTTCCAACTATCTGGTCCACCTTGGGATGTGATGATGGATGAGAACCAGCAGCACCAGAGTTCAATAAAAGGGCTTGGGAAACTGGTGAAACGAAGGCTGTTTAAGGGCCTGTCATCTGGGCTTTTCTCAAAGCCATTGGTGAAAGACCACTTGTCAGCGTTGTCAGCAGGAAGCAACTCTTGCCCACAACTCACAGCTTTGTCAAGCTCCTCACCATCTAAGAGCGTGCTCCCTGAAATTTGTGTTGATTCATCATGTATTAAATGTTCTATGTGGGTTGAAAAGCCCATTCAGATGTACAGTCCAGAGGATGTCTGGGAGAAGCTCTTTCCAGTACAGGCACAACAACAGCACTCAAGTGTTTCAGGTGCATTGGGCCCTGAGCATTTTCAGCTGTTTGAAGCAAAGTCTTCTCGTCAATTGGAGATTAATCATGTACAGAAAGTTAGAGGAAGGAATTTGCAAAATTGCAGTGGGATGTTATGTGGTGGATGTGTCTGGGTATTACACCCAGGGAAAGTGGATGTCTGTCACAGCAAACCTGGTTTCTCCCACAACTGTACAACAGGAGATCAAAATAAGTTGAATGAGTTGGGGGGAAATGTTGAAGGCATGATATGTGGGGACTGCTCTCTGTCATCCATGATCATTACCGAGAGTCAAGATATGCAGGGAGTGTTTTGTCCAATCGAGGTAATTTGAATCAGCTACTGACTCCAACATTTTACTAAGGAACATGTGCTTTTTGAGGACTTAGTCACTTGTACATTTTTTGGCTTGCAGCCACTGAAAATTTGTGGATGTCAATATCTCCAGTGCTTAGCTGATGGATGAGAACTGTACCAGCCATTTATCTTCTGACGGACTAGAATGCAACTGAATTAGATGTTGTGGTAGACTTCACAGCTCCTAGTCCTGGGCATCATCTTGTTCTGAGGAGGGTTCAGGAAACTGCAGCAACAAATATAACTTCAGCACATGTGTGTAACTGGATCAACTTCAAAAGATATCAAATTATGGATGATGATGAGGACTTCATGTGTTTGTACATGTCCATCATGCTATGTCCACCCAGCAACTCTTTTTTGTGGATTGGGATGGGAACAAGTTTTAGAACTAAGGTAAAGCAAAGAGGAGGCTAGTGAAGGAGGCTAGGCGTTTGACTAGTGGGAAAAGTGAGTGAAACCACAAGGAAGAGCTTTTTTGTAAAGAGCTGGGTAAATACAGCTCCTTTTCTTCTGTGAGCTGTGGGGGAAATCACATTGCTGTTCTCTCACCATATTTAGGCAGTACGTCAGCCACTATGGAGGCTTATAGGAAAATTGAAACTCACATATGGATCTATTCCAAAGATATTGAAGAAGACAGCAATTCAAAGCTGTGTTTTGACTGTTTATCTTGCCCACCAACAGAATTTGATGCTTTATGTTTATTTTGTTCATAGTCTTTCCCTATTCTCCTTTCCTTTAGTTTTTCTTTCCCTTGCTGGAGGTTGGTTTTTTTCTTGTCCTTGTTGTGGTCTGTTGCTAGCCAGTAGTATGGCTGAATCTTCCCATTGCTTCCGGAATTGCAGCAGAAACTCAGTTTGCAGGTTGCTGTTTAAACCCAGTTTGCCGGTTGATGCTTAAACGCAGTTTGCAGGTTGAAACTTGTCACCAGCCTTCACCCACTATTGGGAGCTGATGAAGTTAGTGAGGAAGTTGTGGCAGATAAATGAATACTGTTTATGGTCCCTGAAAAGTAGTGAGACTGGCACTTTTGTTCATACAGCTGTGTGTGTTTTGTTTGTTCTGTCTTGTTTAATTCTTTCTATGACTACCTGAGGAGATGTTAACCTTGCGGTTTTTTTTTCATTGTGAGAATTTCTCTATTCTTATGAAAGATATTTCTGTTTTATTTTGGCAAGCTGGTATGTGCCTTTGTGCATGTTGAATACTGCACTACCCTAAACCTTCTTTAATGTAGAATGTTGGAATTTTCAACAAATAGTTATTTCAAGAAGGAAATATTTGTTAATCAATGTGAGGATACTTTCGGAATTTTCAAGAATATATTACGTTTCGACAGGAAAAATTCAAAATTAATGAATAATTCAATCGCCAAATGTTGAAGTTAGCACCTCTGTACGATGATAGCTTAGTTTGTTAATACATTTGGTATCGAAGGAGCGTACCAGGCAGGTACTGACCTGGGGCACTATCCACTGTAGGGAGCTGACGAAATTAATGTGCAGTAATGGCAGCCTGAAACTTGCAACTCTTAATGCCATTAATGATGAAAGTGATGATTTGCTTCTTTATATGCAGCATTCATATGGGTTTTTTCTTTTCCAATTTTATGATGACTATGTTCATCCAACTTTCTATATTTGTTGGCTTTAACCTACTGGAACCTAATGTAGAATCTTGGTCATTTTTTGAGGTTTTCAAATAAAATTTACTAGCATCGCAAAAGGTCAAACATTTGTACTCTGATATCAAGTTTGTGACAAACATACTCAGAAAAACATTAGAAGGCAATCTTCAACATAAACACAATCAGAAAAAAAATTAAAAGGCAATCTCCAACATTCAGAATCAAGAGATAGAGAATAATGACAAACCACCCCCGGCAAATCCACCTACCATTCCCACCTTGGATTTGTTACCTCTTCTAGCAATCGAGCTTCAATCCCAGTTTACATAATTCGCATACAAAGTGTCTCCTCATTATGTCTTATTCATGAGAACCAGTTCACAGCAACTGTGTCCTGCAAAATACATGAGCATTGTGCTGAATACCAGTACATGAACATTTCCACACAACTTTTTGGATGAAAATGCCTAGATCCTTCACTGAAAAACATTCAGCTCAATTGAAGTGGATTCAAGACTCAGCAGACAAAAACCATTGCCACTACTTAGACAGCTTCTACCTCTTTTTTCCATACATGAGATGGAATAGACATGCAAAGGATCTACCAGCACAACTTAAATGGAAAAGGAGCACAAGGATTTTCGGCCATTACATGCATGCACACAATTTCAGAGTGCGTTGTCCAGGTACAGAGAATAAGCATGCCATGGACTTTTTAAAGTTATGAAATTAGGAAGACATAATGGAGAGTACCAGGTCATCATGATGAGTCTTGGAAACTTGGGAACAGCAGCTCCTCACCTGCTTGATGAGCAGAGCAAAAGAGATCAGTAAGGGTTGTCATGAACGAGCAGAACACAGCCTACACATATATGTCCCCTAATAGGCACATGGTTCAGGGTGAAGGAGGGGTGAAATCAGTAAGGCAAATCTGATTTTCCATGAATGGAAATGCCCGCCCACCAGTTTTGAAATTGCATTGGAATCATCAATGTACAACTAAAGATCGTGAGTGAAAACAGAAAGCTTGCATTCTGTACCAAGAGAAAAAAAGGAATTAATTAAAAATGGATGGACCTTGGTGCTGCTCTTCTATCATTTGATTGCCATAACCCCCCTGTTCTGGTAAGCCTGTCAACAACAGCCCAGCACTTGAGACATCAAGCTGACAACAAAATTTAGTCACCACCACTTATCTACTCTGCAGAAATAAAAACTTCCTGCACTTTCACTGTAGCCAAAACTTTACTTGTGGGTCACATTTATTTCCAGGGCCAAAGAGGCCCTCATTTGCACACAACCTAGCTGCCAACAGACAGGAAGCTGTCAGATGAGTGAAAACCTGGAAAATTCTGTCATTGTTAGCAAGATCCCACAAACTAAGGATTACAATGAGCAAGCCAGTGAATTAGTGAAAGATTCCCAAACTAGAAATGATTCACTCTAATACTCATATACACTGTCTATATCCTCTGTACAGAAGATGTTATCACAAGTCCTCTAAACTAAAAGTCCTTTTGTAGAGGCCTCTACAAGACCCTACTTTGACCCTACAAGTAGGGCCTCATCAGCAGGCAAAACTTTTGTCCCATTGTTGAGATTGTTTTTGCGCATAGCTTGATGCAGTTGCAGAAGCAGTTCTTGGATGTGTCGGCGCTTGGCAGAGACATCTGCTGTCTTGAACCAATCCCTTGTAAGCTGCCATAGCACCAATTACTTCAAAAGGTTACAGAATGACCTTCATGAAATTGAGGTGCTTCTATTGTTGCCATGGCCAATAGTAAGATGCCAATTGAAGCAAGGTCAGAACCTGATTTCTACTCCAGAGAATGAATATGCCGGAAGAGATCAACTTACAAAATCTGGGATCCCTTGCCTCTGTGGCTGGTAAACTTGTGAAGCTCTAAGAAAGACCTCCACATAGTGCAACAGGAAAAGACCACAGTCACAGAGATTGGTTTGTTGAGGAACCTGGTGCACACACCAGCAACATAGTTCAGATCATATAAATGCCTTCAACACTAAGAGAACAACACAGCATCTGGCACCCTCTTGAAAGTACAGCTTGAACCTAGTTCCTCATGAAGGAATTAATCAAAGACAATAGTAGCACCTCAGCACGGTAGAACTGGATATGAGGCAAAACTTCATGTGACAAGTTTCCTGACAGGTGTAGAGTTTGATTTCTTTCCATCCATGCTTCTGAAAGATATCTGCAGTAACAGCAAGAAAAAATGAGGAAGAATTCAGAACAGGGTTTCATGCAACTACCCACACACTCCTTTAAGACCAATTCCAAGAAACCTAGTTGGTGAGAGAGATTCAATTGGCAATGACCGCATCTATGGAAGACTAGCAAGCACAGATTGTGCATGAACTAACCTCTGAATGTGCTTTTCCACATCTCCATGGCTGCCTTCAAGAGAATCCAGATGCAGTATACAGGGTGTGGCCAATCTTGAGCCGCTGTGTTCTGTGAAAGAAATTAGGAAATGGTGAAGGTCAGCCTACTCCAGTGATAAGAATGTTGAGCTACTCTTAGTTGTTGAAGCAATCTTTTGAATTGGAAGTAAAACCATTTTCTTCAGGTTTCTGGGTATTCCAACATTGGTCTCCAGTATTTGAAATGAACTGATGAAGCATATTCTCACCAGGTGAATGTGCAAGGTGACCAAGATGACAAATTATGATGAGGCTCCAGTGAGACCTGCAACCATGCAAGAGGCTTGTAATTCCAATTCACATCAATAGGCAAGGATTCTGTCCTACACCACAGAGAACTCCTTGCAAATGCTAAAACTAAATAACATCATAGAAATAAGATAACAATGTCACAATCTTTCTACCTCTCCCATCTTTTCTGCACATCTTATCAGATTCAAGAAACATTGTATTTCAGCAAAGCATGACTATACAAGTTCTACAAAACTGTCTAACACAGTAAAGTGCACCTTTGATTCACAGGAATGAAAATGTAGTCTTTGTCAAACAGGTCGACTTTCCGGGTCCATTTCTTTACTCGTTCATATGGACTCTTGCCAGAATCTTGTGAGTTCTTCCCTGGTTCAGCAAGCTTTCTGTAGAAGAAGCTGTTGAAGAAGTAAAACTGAGCCTGGTTCTTTGTTGGAACCCCACCTTGCAGGTACCTGCAGGAGAGGAGTGTCAATGGAGTGGAATAGAACCAGAAAATAGACAGAACAAGATAGAAAACAATGGGGTGATTTCAACAGGCTTTTCAAATCTTTGGAAGACAGCAAAATATCATTGAAATGTCATCTAGCTGACCATCAGGTTGTCTTACTTTATGTAAAAATCAATCACACTGTCACTCAGGAAACCCATTGGTTTCAGCATCTCAAAGTCACTTCGTGTAACTGTGACAGCATCTGAATCATCTTGAGGGTAAACAAGAACCTCAAATTTCTGTACATCTTCACTAATTCTGCAGCAAACAAAACAGGAGCACAGGAGGCAGCAAATTAGAACCTTCACAATAAATTCTAACCCACTCTTAAGAGAATCATCAAAAAAAAGATCTGATTGACCAAGAAGCTACATGCAATGAACCATCACACAAAAACCCAAAATTCAATACGGGAGACATTCCAAACCTGCCAGATATTGAGCTATCTTCTGCCTTGAATCTTGGGACATAGTTTGCCCTGATAAAACACATCAAATTGTTAATACTCTTAACTTTGGATCCCACAATACAGCTAGATACTTCAATTTGGCAATATACCAGGCTAATGGTAGAGGCGTGTGGATTTCACATGTTTCTGAGAAGACTCTTCAGTACCTAAATTTCATGGACAACTTATAATGATAACACAGGAAATAGACCGGCCATCATCAAGTGAGAGACATTGCTTATAACCTTGTTTGATGCACATTATTGCTTAGGTCTCTAAGAGGACTTCTTGCGAGCTGCTCCCTGATTATCTCTGCCTCATCACTGTGTAAAAATGGAGAAGCACTCTTCAAAATTAGTCAAGCCATGAGATCTTTTTACTTATGAGGAGCACAATACATAAAACAAAAAATCTTTGAACAGATGAATGATTGCATTAAGAGAATTGATACTTAAAAAACACCAGCACTCCAGCAGATGCCTTCATGTGACACAACAAAATTAGGATGACCAGGATGCAACAAACCTAGTACATCTTCCCCAAATCTCCTTGTACTTTTTGGTCATTGCAAGGATAGATCGCTGATGCTCAATCCAATCCTTATTGTTGACTTCCAACACATATGTGTCTGTCAAAGGAAGAGACTTAATTGCTTGAGTCCATGACAATTGCAATATTGCATTCCATCAGAATCTCATGCAATTGAGATTGTTAGTGGAAGTATAACACCATAGTGGAAATGGTGTTGGATCAAAGCTTTTCAGTGATATAGTTTTACAAGGCTAGCTGGTTTCTCCAAGGATTGTTCATCTAATAGAGGAAACTTGTGAAGAGTGCAAGTCCACCTGTATTTTGCTGAAACCTTCCACTTCCTAGAGCAAACTGTTTGAGGGATGCTGGTTTGCATGGCAAGGACTCCTTGTGCACATCTATCCAGACCATTGCCTTTTCTTCAGCCTGCAGGCACATGTAAAATCTTCACATATAAACATTAAGTCTATTTGACATGGAGGCAAACTACAGCAGGGAGACAAACTCTATTGACCACCAAAAGGAGTTGTGAGAGTAAGGTTTTTGGCACTTTACCAAAGGGCTGTGGAATACATAATAGCACATGAACGAACGAATCTCCTCCAGACGCCATGTAATGGAATACTTTTGGCCAAAGCCCTTCACTGCTCGAAATTCGACAAAATGTGACGTGAATCGCATGCTTGGAGCCTTGACATGCTGCAGTCCGAATCTGGCACGGGAAGCAGTCACGATTACCTCGTCTCTGCTTGCTTCATTCCGAGAGATTTCCTGCTAAGACCAGAATTGTACCTCCGCTAAGACTGTTAGCACAATACAACGACTCGGCAGACATATCTAGCACAATCTCTCAGTGCAAAAGACAGAAACGCTCGGCAGTTGCTCGGAGTATTCACTGGTAAACGATTTGAGAAAAGTTCAGAAAAGCTTGCCTGAACAGCATTTACAGGTCTCTTCAGTGCAGGACGTCGAAGCCAGTCTGGGCGTGGGATTGCTGACGGCAACGGTGTCCCGTTCCTTCTCTTGTCTAGAATCCATGCATCCATACATAGAATGAGTGCGGGACATATGTATACACAGAAATCTTGCCTTAGCAGAAAACGAGTACCCGAATTACACGAGGCACGGACTTACAGAATGTCTCAGTGGTTGGCCTGGAAGAGCTGGCGGGCCTGTCCTCCTCTTCTTCGATGAAATCGAAAACGGAAGTCTCTGCTTCAATTTCCACAAGTGGCTTCTGCCTCTTGTTCGCTGTCTCCATATCCTCGAACATTGAGATGCTCAACGCCCCCCAATCCTAAAACGACTCTACAAATCTAGCGCAGAGAATGCGGGTTCCAAAAATTCGACACAGTAGTATGCACACAAACTGTTACCAAAAGTGCGCTTCCCGCTAACGAGTTTTCGACACCACTATTAAAGCTGGTAAAACGTTTAAGAGGTATAGGCGGGAGAAGAGAGACTTGGATCAAATTCGATCGAACAGCAATAGGAAAAAAAACATTTGATCGCCATTGCCACGGTGTGTTTTGGAAACCTAGAACGGTCTAGCAGAGCGGGAAAACACGACACAGAAGGGGAGAACAGGAAAATGGACAAAAAAAACCAAACATGACATTGCAGAAAATACCGCAACTCTGGTCCCGATTTCTTTGTTTTTTGAAAAGAAAAAACAACCGGGATTGCCTCACAAGTCTGGATGTAGACTCAAGCGGTGAATCCCAAAGCGCAGCCGGCAAAGGAAGCCGAGCGAAGACGACGGTTCAGTGCAGAAAGCAGCGGAGAGACGAACGCCACAGCTATGGCGTGGGTTTCTTCGAACACTCAAAGGCGCGGGAACGATCGAGCCTGTGTCGAGCTCTTGATATGCCAATCGAGATCTCTTCCGCTGTTTTGGGCTTCCGGATTTTCAAGACCTACATTTTTACCTTCGCATCTTGGCCACCTTCTTGACACATGGATATGAGGACGTGGGTTGGTGGGTGGGACTGGCCACGCTGCAGCTTACGACATAAGATTGCGGTCTTGACATATCAATCGAGATCTCTTCCGCTGTTTTGGGCTCCTGGATTTTTAGGACCTACTGTTGCCTTCACCGCTTGGCCACCTTCTTGACACTTGGATCTCAAGACGTGGGTTGGGCCTGAAGCTTATGACACAAGCTTCATCCATCTTCATCCACATCATCGATAATATGGATTCATCCGTATGGATTACATCAGCTTGGACCCACGTCACTTGGATCCATATTATCATCGGTTCATTTTGATGAATCATATTTTGGCGAGGATTATTTCATCCGGAAAAAGGTTATGCATTGGGAGTTGGCGGTGAGGTTTTGTGGGTTTTTGGGGACAGATTGGATGAAAAAAATGGGTGTCATTTTGTCAGCAAATCGATTATATTATAGCCATCCATGTGAACAATGGTTTTTTTTTCCTCTTCAATTTTATACAGTTGCTCAAGTGACAATCATCCATAAGAATATTTAGCCAAATTTGGCGATATTCATAATATGAAAATAGAAAAATCTTAAGCGCCCTTTGAAATTTCATGTTGTAGGTAGTTGTGACAATTTCTGGTGCTATATTTTTTAATTCTTTTTTGGATTCTTTTTCCCCCAAATTAAGGGAATTTGTAACAGAATATTCTTTTTTCAAAAATATTTTTCTTAAAATGCCAAAAGTTCGCAACAAAAGAAACCACTGCATGATATATATGAAAGGTCCTATTAGTAATTTTTAATTCCATAAAATATGGCCCTTTTAATATATATTTTTTAAAAGTGTAATGGAACAAAGACAATCATATGAAAAAACCATTTTTAAAAATGACCTCTTAGGTCATATTTAAGCTCAAACCATTTATGGTTTTTTTAATGAAGAACTTGATCACACATCAAAAGTTGGGTTAAGAATGATAAAGCCTCGAGCAGTTGCCAACCAATTTATTTGATCTACTTTTGGTACACACCACATTTTTCACAAGGGTGGTGGAAAGTCTTGCAATTCAAAAAATATAACTAATTGTTAATACAAGGAATAGAATTATGGGTAGAAGGAAAGGATTTGAGAATCTCAAAGCCTATCCCATTAGCAATCAAAGCACATAACAATTTTTGTTCAGTATACCCATGATAACATAAATAACAACAACAAATGTCACAAGTTTGAAAAGAAACACATCAAACTTAGAACTTGCAATAAAAACCTAATAGATGAAATGAAGAGTGATAAGAACTTGGATATTTCTTCACGATATTGTTATCAAGATCTTTGATTACATAGTGGAAAGTCTCTAATTTCAAACATACTATTTTTTCCCAAGAAAAGGTTTGAAATCTTGACATAGACATTGAGACACAAACTTCATAATTCAATAATGCAAATTTATCTTTACATGCCATAGATATGGTATTGAATCCTACTCTATTAATGACATATACAATGTAAATATTTAATTGTAGCATTACTCTAGAATCATATGTCCCATATTGAGATATCACATAGTTGTAGATAGTAATCTCTAGATGCTTTCATATCATCAATGGTCAAAATTACCAAGCTCATTTTTACTTTCAGAAAAGAAGAGGCAGTTGCCGTTCTTGTTCTTTGCTTCTAATTTTTTTTTTTTCTTCATACTAATTGCCCTTAAAAATTAAATAAATAGCCAAATCACTTGAATATTGATTTGATTTAGCATGGAATAAAAAAGCTCACCTTTTTAAACTCTTTCAAGTTTTTCAATTGTTTATACAAGTCCTAATAAAAAATGTTCTAGAATTTAATTTGTAAATAGCAAAGCAAACAACAATCAACTCAAAAGAAAGTAACAATTATGATAAGTCACAAATTTAGAAGGAAGAATTATGTATCAATATATATCATTATTCATTGTATACATCAAATAACATCTACATAAAATGATAGATTTCAAAATCAATCCACAAGAAAAAAACATTGTGAACCCTAAAGACTAATTGCTTGCATGAATGATGATCTTTTAGGGCACATTACACATAATGATGAACTATTTCATTGGCATATGTGTCAAATGACTATTACTAAACTATCCGTTCAATACCCCAACTTATATTTATATATTGAAATGAATGTATGTTTGTTTGGTTGGATGTGACCACACTGTGTTGGTTCCCACTTTACTTTTGGTACTACCATCATAAACTTGAAGTTCCACAAATTAGTGTTCAGAATGCATTAGGTCAACATTAACTCAAAATGTTCTAAGTTCAATATTGAATTTGAGCATACCCAACATTGATAAAATTTAAATAAAGCCATTGTGGGTGTGGTGTTGTGTATGTGGAAATCACTTATGTGAATGTTCAATCCAAATAAATTAGAATGTCATGGGTCCAGTGTTGCCTTTGTGAACATAGTTTAAACATTTGACAATTTAATACAAAGTCAATTACAAGTGTATTCAAGGATTATTATTAACATTAAGTGGGTTCCATATTATGGTTACCCTAAGTGTATATTTTGAATATATTAAATTCTATGTAAAATATTTACTAAATATATTATTGCCATACTATAAGTTTATCCAAGCTATCTTGTTGTACTTCTTAAAATTATTACAAATGACATTGAGTATTATTATTATTATTATTATTATTATCTTATTTATTTTTATAGATGAATTTATAATAAAAATGAATCTTTCATATTATCTTTGACTAAATTTAAGAAATAATAATCATTTATTACATGATGATGACGATCATGATAATATTAAAGAAAAAATATTAACATCATTACTGAAATTAAAACCATTATTCCTATTGAGATCATTATTATTATTATTTGATTTTGATATTTATAATTTTAGACAACCAATAAAATTTGACTGAATAATAAAGATATGAATAACCAAATAATTAATTTAAGTTAGTAAACATTTATAGTAATACTTTTATAATATTTTCGATTTTTATATGAATTTATTTATTTACTTGTACTAATTACTGAAATTATTTTAAAAGGTTTAGTGTATTTACAAAGAACTAATTTTTTATTAATTAAAAAGTTAAATATTTATTATAATAGTACATAATAACTATAAAAATGACATAATAATATCTATAATAATAAAATATCCAACCTAGGCTAGCTACAAGTTATATTATTATTATAAGATTCAATTTTTAAATATTATTACATTATAATCAATTACTGAAACATGATTTTTCATTATTTTAAAATTTTATAATAGTTATTATAATAGTTAGTAAGAAATTCAAATAAATTATTATATAAATCCAAATTTTATTATCAAAGGAAAAAAATTATAATAAATTAATTTAAAAATTAAATGGTTATTATGATAATTCACAAATAGTTACAATAAGTGAAATAATACTATGAATAATAAAAATAAAATAGCTAGGCTTAGCTATCAACTAGCTATTATAATGTTTCAATTAGTGGTATTATTATTGTTAAAAATTTATTTTTATATGTATTAATAGCTATAAAAATGAAATTTTATTGTGAATAATTATAATAAAATAATTATCTTATAGTTTATTAATTAATCTATTAGTTAATTACTTAGCTAGTTAGTTACTGACTTACTTATTTTATTTTATTTTAAAATGAGAATTAAAATATGGGATAAAAAATTGATTTGTTTGCAAATAATTTGTGATTAAAATGTTTGAAAATATGGAAAAAATAGAGAAAAATATCCCTCTAAAACCTTGAAGTGTAGGTGGGACTACATGTGATGAAAGCATGAATTAACCCAACGTACAAAACTTAAAATCTTGGATCAATATTTTAAGGCATCTCATCATGCAAAATTATGAACTATTTCATTATCAAGAATTTAAATCAAGAGTTACTAATTAAAGAAAGGTTTCAAGCAGATGTGGTGAAGGAAGGTTGCTTATTGTTTGGAGCCAAGATTTCAAAAAATTGAGCCAAAAATCAATGTAAGAATGGTGGTGAAGCAAAATTAATGAATTGCATTGTTATAAGGGCTTTGCAAATATGTAAGCTATTGTTTCCATACCATTGCCAGAAGTTAAATGAAAAAATTTGAAGAAAACTTGGTAGGAAATTCCAAGTTATTGTGAGCCAAGTGATGGGACACTCAATTCCTTGATCACAACTTCAATTTTTGTAGGATTTCAAAACACTTTCGAGTGTGTTAATATATTACAGATAAGAATGATCAAAGCTTTAATTCACATCACACAACATACATATTAACAATTGTACATTCTACAAGACATCAACAAATCCACTTTCCAAAATGTTATTTCCAACTTGCAAAGATGCCTAAATACCTAGTGAGTTTGGTATTTTCACCCCAATTAATGCAAGTTAAATTGTTCTTTTGTACAAATTGAAAAGCATTACATCAGTGGTGACAAGTGAGGCTCATTGTAAGACTAATGATTTTGTTTGTTTATGTGCTTAATTTGTTGATGATGCTTTTGTTGTGTTTATAAAATTGATTGCAACATGACTACTAATATATAAATGTTGTTGCTATAAGCTACAAAGCCTCCTACACATGAAATGTCACACAACAATGATACATCCAAATGTACACACATGAGAATCATTTGCAAAACAATATATCCATAACAAGTGCAACTTCATTTGTAGAGTAATGTCAACTCATGTTTCATAATCAATTCATGTTAAACAACTTTAGTTAATTTTTTTGATTGAACTGACATGTTAACCATTAGTTATCGATTAGGTACATGAAAACTTACCCTTATGCATAACCATATGATTATTACCAAAAATATTGATAACTCAACCAACACCCAATTCTTTTTGGAAAAAAAACCTACCTAGCAGTCATGAAAAAAAATCAAGAAATGGCCAACCTTGGTAAATACCATTGAGCCCCAAGCCTCTAACCTATGGAAAATGTTAACAATACAACATTTGGAATAGTTTTCCACATTTTTCCCATAGATTTTTATCACCGTTGCCATGCTTTTGATGATTCATATCATGGATTGTATGTGACAAATTTGTAACAAGACATGGGAAAATTATGGGTTAGATGTGTGGCAAAAGTGTGGGTTATAGAAGTGTGATAAATTGCCTGGAAATATTGACTCATATCCACATTTTTGCCTCAACACCATCCCACATGTTTTTATGAATTTTCGACATTTGTAACTCGAAGGTTAAACCAGACTATGCTCATATTATCCCCCTTTTACCCTCAAGTTTTCACAATTATGACATAGATGTTAAACCCAACCTATTCCATTCATTTTTTCAACTTTTCCACACAAATGATAGGTAGGCTAAACCACTCTTGGCTCGATATATCCCACCTTTTTCCCTCAAGTTTTCCACATTATTATCAAAACAACTCCCACATTTTCCCCTCAAGTTTTAATGTTATTTAACTAAAAGTATCCCCACATTGTTTTCATTATTAACAAAGAGTATCCCATTATTTTCCCTCAAGTTTTTCACATTATTTAACAAAAAACATCACACTTTTTTCTTTCAAAGTTTCAAAGTTATTAACAAAAGGTATCTCACTTTTCTCAAATGTTTTTCATGTTATTTAACAAAAAGTAACCCATTTTTTTTCATTGCTAACAACATGTATCCCATTATTTTCCTTCAAGTTTTCCACATTATTTAACAAAAAATTACACTTCATTTCCAAACTTTTTCACCTTATTTAACAAAAAGTATTGCATCGGTGCCTTGGTGATCACCAACGTTGATTAGTGTTTTCTACTCACCAAACAACCAACAAGGCCAAATGTTCACATACAAATCCGCCCTAATCAAGACAAAATTTTATTATATTGTACATCAATAAAGTTGTACTTTATTGTATGTACTAAGTTTACCATTAGTGCACCTTAACAGTGTGGTCCCAACAACAGTTTTGTCTGCATTCGCCTCACAATGGATGGCTCACTCTTAATCTTGCAACTAAATACACAAACCACATATATGAATCATCAATTCATGATCATGAAAACCTAAAAGACATGAAGTGGATAATCATGAATTAAACCATGATTATTCACACGTGCAAATTGCATTTGCAATTCTAGTTTCAACAATAACACCATCTACTCCTTCTGCAACACCTAGAGTTTTTGCATATGTCCACACCAAAACACATAGAATATGTGAGTGAAAGAAGTTGTTGATCATCTACATTTAGTTGCACAACTTGAATATGACATGTTTAGTTGCTAGTGTTTTACAAAGAGATGTTCATCATGGAACCACCCACGAGCTGAAGACATTATTGTCTATAAGGGCCTCATGCACTATGAGTTATAGTTTGTACATACAATACACCATTGGGGTTTGAAGGAAGAAATGTAATTATCAATGGTAGCTTGTTGTGTAGTAGTGGGTAGCATTCGCACAACATGAATGTTAAGGATATCTTGAGCTAGATGCATCATGTTTTCAACCTTACTGTTGTGGTAAATTGCATTGCACAAATCAATAAATCCATACATTGAAGCATTAAGAAGTTGCAACATTTGGCTCAATACTATTAGGGTTTGAATCTAAAAGATTTAGATTCCACAAAAAATGCATGTGAGTTCACAACAAAGGTTCTCAAAAAATCTCATGAAGAGGAAAATGATTGATGGGATTTTAAATTCTTTTGCCTAGTTGCTTCTTCTTCTATGGCATACATGCTAGTGTATTGAACATAGGGACTGCAAAAACAAAATGGAAATCAAGTTGAAACTTAGTCATGACAGTAGTCATTGATCTTTGCACAACAGTAACTTGCAACATGCAATTGTGTGACCGTGGAGATTAACATTACATGATGATCAATAGTTTAGGGATGGAGTTGTTGGAATTACTTTTACCTATAGCCTTAATTCCCCAATGAAAACCTTTTTTGTAATGGGTTACAAAGGTCCCATTTCCCATTTTTTTCACAAACGAGTATTTCAACACCGCACCAATTGGTCCATCATTGTCTCACAAAGCACCCAAATTCTTACAACCTTGAAAAAACTCCAAATGCAATATAATTTATGACATCTAGGGATCAATCGAAAAAAATGGGTGGAGGATGGGTCTGACTTAGCCTTTCAAGACCAACTTGGTATTGCTTAATGGATTTGAAATTGATTTTTCCAGAAATTCTTACACATTCAATGCAAGAATTGTTCAATCAAAAGTATTAAAATTAAAATCACCCAAGAATTTAGAAATCAGTCTAGACTTCAATTGCATTTTCAATAACCATTAGGTGATGCTTCAACTTTTAGGTTTTGAACACCCTTATGTATTATGTACTTGTTTCTACTTTATTAAGGTTTTTGGCATTGATCTCACTAATTCAACTCCCACATTCACCAATGCCTGATCCTTTAGACCACTTCATTAGAGATTACAAATCTATCCATCAAAATATTTCATTACAAATAATGTCTTGTCCCCATAAGAATTAATAGAATGTAATATAAAGTCATTGTGACATGACTTTCTTTTTTATCGCATTTTTAAAAATGTGAGGGATGTTGAAATCCATGTATACTTTGCAAAATAAATAGATGGTGTTAGCACCTATTCTAATGTCTTTAAAAAAGATTAAATCGGTAAAATCTATGGCAATTTAGTAGGTAGGACTAAATCAGACATCCGACTTTGTTGTTGATCCTATAACATTATTGTCTTTTACACGTGCACTCAATGTGAGTCCATCAAAAGTCGCAAAGAAGGCCTTTGTGCCAATGTCACAAGCCTTCTTCAATTCCATAACAAATGGTTCTTGACCATAAAGATCTATTTGCAATAATGGAACTACATAGTTACAATCAAAGCAAAATGTAAACCTAAAGTTTAGAAAATGTTTAAAAAATAAATTTAAAAAAAACCTTACATATTTCTTTTCAAAGGAACGTGTACCACCACTACCAAGGTGGTTGGTGATAGTCAGGTGTGTTTTGACAGCACGTCAATTTTGGTCCTGCCATAGAAGGTTTCCTTTGTTTTTTGTGACCTTCGCTGCAAGAAAAAAAAAACACAACAATTACATCAATATGTCCTGAACCCAATCCTAATCCTAATTCTAAACTGGAAATAATTTTTAAATAATAAAATTATCAACCAAAATTACCTTTGAAGGACGCCCAATTTGCCTTTGAGCACAAGTTCAGGTGCTCTCCATTTTCCTTTGCAACTTTCAAGAAAATTTTACATCGTTGGTGTTGCGCATTCCCAATGCGCTAAATGACAACATCAACATTTCAGTTCCCTCCAAAATTGTGCAACAATTTTTTTATGATGGTTGTTGCTACCTTGGACTTCTTTTACACTAACCATTTGACATGATAGTCATGTAGGTAAACTTGGCATAACAAACATACCCTTGCATCAAAGGATTTCTGAAGGTCACCATTGGGCAATCGATGACGGTCAACATTCATTTTCAACTTTGGTAGTTTTACCCTTTGTTTCTTTTTTGCAACCTCAACCTTTGTGGTAGGTGCTGCTGCTGCTACCTCCTCTGCCTTCACTATAGGTGTTGCTACTTCCACCTTTAGTACAAGTACTATTGCTAGTACCACCTTCGCCTTCACTATAGGTATTGTTGTTGTTACTACTCTTGCACCTTTCATCGCCACTTGCATTTTTCCTTGTCTAGGGTTTCCTATGAACAATATTGGAACAACCAAAACACACACAAGTTTTAAGATCTTGATAAACTCCAAAGAGTTCAAGGCAACTCACATAAAATAATTGAACAAGATTTTTTGCATAATGGAAGCAAACCCACTATAAGACAAAAAAGAAATAACCAATGCTTTTGTTCATGGTCTTACAACAACCTCAACCTGATTGGAGAAGTTTAGTGTCTCCCATCTTCATGATTGTGATAAAATGCCTCGTGGTGGGCATAAAATACTTAAATGTATGTGCCTACTTTTTTTTTTTTTAATGAGATTGTAGAAAGGAATGTTGTACATGTTACCCTTTTAAAAACAAAACCAAAACCAAATTTGCAAGTTTTTTAAAGAATGCAAAAACTTAGCACCCCCCAAACATAAGAAAGAAAAAAAAAAAACCTTATAAAAACTTAGAGAAACCTACCAATTCAGTAGCATGTGGAAGGTTCATCATTAATTTTTGGATTGCTTTCTTATTTCCAAAAATGTCAACAATGGTGAACCAAGATTGGGTCAATTGCATACAACAAAACAAAAGTTATAGACAATTTCAAGTTGAACAATTTTAAACAATGTCAAAAATTAACAAAACAAAAAGGGAAGACACACAATAAGGGAAGCCTTGGCTTGCAATGAAGTTGAAGTGGATTGGTGCATCCTTAATGAACAACTCCACATAATGGAGTAAGTACATGCCACAATCATAATGATTTTGCTATTGAGGGATCTGCAAAATCACAAAGTAAAAAATCTAGTTAGGAAAAATTGTTGTTTCTTTTTATTTTAGAAACCTTGCAATAAAAGAAAATCATACCTTTGCAACAATGTACCGCATTTGTTGAATTGTTGACTTCATCTCATGTGAATCTAGTTAGGAAAAATTGTTGTTTCTTTTTATTTTAGAAACCTTGCAATAAAAGAGAATCATACCTTTGTAACAATGTACCGCATTTGTTGAATTGTTGACTTCATCTCATGTGAATCATGCAAGCTTGTAGAAGCTTTTTGAATCCAAACCTTTCGTAGACATGTTCGAAGATGGTGTTCTACTTATTTGTGACCACCCTCTAAGGAATCTAGGTGTAGAATGCATGATGTCTGCATCTTGTCATCTTGCCCTAGACTTTCAAGATGTGGGATGATGACCATGCTCCAATGTTTGTTTTGATTGATCGAAATCACGATGTAATCTATGAAAAGCAGATCCACACCATGACTCCATTTTTGCAAAGTTGTGAAATTTGCATTTTGTTCCTTGCATTAAACGAGTTTGGAGTAGAAAAATGGTTGAAGATGTAAAATCGTGAATCGAAATGTTGTCTTTGCAAGTACTTGAAATATCATGATTCATTGTTTTCTGACATTTGAATAAAGAGAAGTAGAGATTCAATGTTTTCAAAGATTTAAATAAAGTAGAGTAGAATCTTTGGATATGTACTTACTTCAAATAAAAATCAAGGATGGTGTCATTAAGGAATTGCTTGGGTTCCAATGTTTTGTAATCATGTTTCTTGATGGTGATTACATCTAAATCACCATTAGGATATTGCAAATCATACTGCATCTGTCAAGAGAAAAAAAACATGTTAACATAAACAAACAAAACAACATTCAACAATCGCTTTAGAGTAAAACTTTGCAACACACATGTGATGTAAAGTAAAAACAAACAATTTGGAATTAGACCATGTTCAGGAGTGGTTGCTTCAAGGAATCAGAACTAAGAACTTTATACTTGCATGTGACAAATGTTGTTTAAGTCATAAACAATTTTGAGAACCTATCAATCGAGACAATATTATGCTTAAGTTAAAGAAGAACAAACTTCTCCATAAATGGATAGTCTGAGAACATTTGTTTCATGAATCTTTGTTTTCTTTTGTGCTTCCTTCTATTTGGTTGGAGAAAAAACACAATAATAAAGTACTCACTGGGTTATGTGGGGGAGAGGTTTGCTGGTTTTTAGAGATCAAGATATATGTTCCATGGCCAAGCTTCTACAACAACATTTTTGCCCTTCGCTTGCTTGTGGTTACTATAGTCGTATCCCATTGCCATTGTCTACAACAACAATAAGAAAAAATGACGAAAGCATAAAAAGCCGGCAACATAAGAGACAAAAAGCAGAAAGGCAAGCCCATCATCAGATGTTTACATGTTAGGGTATCATGTTAGGAAAACATGACACCCTAACATGTTTTCCTAACCGTGCTTTTCCTTACCCTATCAAGCTCTATGGTGTGCCAACAATTTGTATTACACATGTTGCATCCCTGCTTTCAGATTTTTCAAAAAAATTTGAATCGCAAAACTTCATTTTGAATTATCAAAAAGTTAGGCTCCAATGCAACAACAATAGTAGGAATAGCTTCAACGTGCTTGTTTTGTCTCTCCACTCAACAACAAAGAATGAGTTACTGTCGAAGGTTTGTTTTTATGGATCGTCAGAGGAGGACGGTGCTTCATTTGGTGTTGTTGCATCAAAAACAATGAGGGTGAATGGAGTTGAAGAATTGGAGCAGGAGTGGTATTGCAGGAAAAAAAGGATCGACTTCATGTGAGAAAAAATGGAGGAATGACATGAGTGCAAAAGTGGAAAGTGTAACACAAGTGTTTATTGAGCAATTGGATACTACTCACAAGGGGTTGTGTGCATGGAATAACAACTCATGTCCAAACACATTGGCATAGTTACCACCTACACCCCTTTCAGCTATGTTGGGTGCCTACACTGATCGATGTGAAGCACTGCTACAACAGTCTGCTCTCCTAGTGATATCCAAATCTACCATCAATCATATGTTCAATCATGGTTCTGAAGTTGATCAATTGTTGACCCAACCAATTAATTCAATGCCCATGCTTCTTATTCAACACAACCGTAGTTCCAATAGAAGTGAAGAGGTGTTGCTTAATAAAAATCAAAAGGCATTCTATTAAGTTATGAAGTTTGTGGTACTTAGTTTCATCTTTTGGAAAGGGGAATAAAGTGATCTTTCAACAACTTATTTTTTTCACTTTCTTTAACATGGCAAGTGCAACATGCAATAACAATTTGTGGTTAGGACCCATGGTTCCTACTTTACATTGTTGATGTGGGGAACGATCTATAGTGCCATCCACAAAAAATAATGGATGCATTGTCATAGAATATATAGGGATATCCCATGAACCAAGCCCAATTGTCATGATACATGATTAAGGTAAGCCATAACAGATTTGTGGACATAACAAAGTGGAGATACTCCATTTAGTTGCTTTTGACCCTGCATAAGTTGTGTTGGACTACAATTTGTGTGGTGCAAGTGTGGGTCTATGGAAGTTCACAACCATAGCATGTCCCTTTCCTTTGTTAGTCCTTAGAATGGCATATATGGCTAAACTAACAATAAAATACATAGAGACAATAATGATAGGGGCTAGTAGCAAGAAAAATGGAAAAAAGGATGTGGGCCAAAGAAGCAGGGGCAAATATTATGTAGAGGAAGATAAAAGATTGTTGAGAGTTCAAGGTGTCTATTCAAGGTTTGATACTTAACAAAATATATGTTTGTAAATCCTAATATACCCAATTATACATCTTAGAATATGCAAAATACACTTTTGTATATTCATAGGGCTATAACTAAATTGGTCACATTTGCAACTAACGTGACATAAGTTGTTCATTTTGGATGAAAACCAAAATAAATGTTGCTCATATGGAAAGATGAAAACCATAATAGTTGCAAATTAGTTGTAATGTAATCACAAATATGACCAACATAAGAAATAATTGCAAAAACGTCCAAATGTAGTTGCATGTAGTTATAAATGATTGATAATCACATGTAGTGGTTACATTTTGGCCAATTTCTACTAATGATATGGCAAGGTTTATAGGAGCCATATGTTTTATTGAAAATGCATGGCATTATTATGAAAATTGAAGTAATAATAGCCATACATTTTTCATATGGCATTGTTAGTGTGATAAAAAAATTGAGCATCCACTATGAATTACAAAAGCAAGTATATGAACTAGAAGTAGAAATATTATTTAAAAAAAGAGATGTCATGTGCTGCAACATGCATAACTAAAAGCCACTTCCCTTAATAGGTCCTCAACTAATGTTCAATTATACACTATATCGACCTTGAAAAGAAATCACAAAGTAATTTGGAATGTGTACTAGAATTCAATTTGGGAAACTCAAGTTTTAATAACATTGATTAATCCTCCCTTTCAGAATTTGAAATAATTCACAAAAAAATTGTGATGCTTTAAGAAGTTGGGAATGTTTGCATAACCTACAAACGTTGATTTCAATTACAAGAAAATTCAATGGTTAGATACTCATACTTGATGAAACAAAATGTTGTTGTGATAATTCCACACATTCAAAAGATTTGATCAATTTAGTTAAGGGAACTTCATTGTACATGTGAAAAAATGCATAGTCCTTTGTGATTGCTTGTGATCAATTGCCAAGTTAAAGCTTTAGTACAATTCACTTTGAATAGGAAATGCAATTGACTACATATGTCTTTTCTTCTTCTCTAGGTGCTTCCATTTATATGCACACATCACTAATTTACCAAGGTTGTTTATGGAAACTTAATGTTGTTCTTGCATACATAAGAATATCAACAAATCAAAGTCCATGTTCAAAAGGTATTGCAATATAGTTGAACACACAAGCTACAAGAAAACACAACACCATTGATTACATATTTTAATGTGCATTGATGATAATTGGGTGGATTGAGAAAATCAAAATGTAAGTAGAATAAATATTTTTCAAATATAATAATGCAATTTTGTCAAAGACATGGAATTTGTACTTGTACACCAAAAACCCCATTTTTTAGCATGAATTGTTTCAACATGTGTGGAAGTTCCCTCGTAATTTATGGTTGACTATAAATAATGTTTTGCACACTCTTTGGAAGCAAATACCTATTGTGGGATTCATTAATAATTCCTAGCTCCTTAAGCCACATAAGTAGTATATTTGCACTTGTTCTTAACATAACATTCAAAACTATCTCCACTACCTACAATGCATTGGATTTCTAAAAACCAAGACTTGTATTTGAGCATGTTAAAATAAAAGTGCACTTTTCTATCTAACTTGCCTTTGGGTTTTTCTTTCTCTTCCATCACAAAAGGGTTTTCACAACTATTAGTTTAATTAAGGAACTTTTGACTTGGAAAAATCCACAATCAATTATATTTGTCTTTTATGGATATAACATCTTTTTTGAAATGTGCATAGGCACTAAAGTTGACATTGGCTAATGCCTTATTATCGACGAATGATTATTTGAAAATTACAACATGCATTGAAGGGCTCAAATGTAGGAAGTATTATGAAACATCAATTGCTTGGACCCCTATGAATGTGTTTGCAATGGCATGTGTGTGCTTGTGAGCTACCAAATCCTTTACCTATAGGTTGCTCATGAAAGAAGGTAAGTTGTGCAACTTGATGACACAATGTTGAAAACTATTGACATTTTGAAACAACTTAAGCTACAAGCAATTCACAATATTGTAACACATATGAAACAAAAGTAGTTGTATCAAGCGTCCATTATGAAAATAAACACAAATCCTACATTTGGTTCAACTTTGTATATCATGGAATTCATAGAATTGGAGACTTGGTATTTGTTCCATTTTCCATGGTCCCCAATGATGTCAAAAGGTTCTCTAGTCTACAATTTTGTAATGAATATATGATTCCAAAATATTAGTTAGAACATTACAAGTCCATGTCAAAGCTTAGGATATAATTTGCTCTTTAGTTGTAAGCATGATGTTTTTGTCAAACATTTTAGCTTGGAGTTCAATTATGTTAAGTGTTGCTAAGCTAAAATTGTTGTGCTCAAACATTTAAGTCAACATCCACCATAAACAAACTTGTTTAAAGAGGGAAAAACTTGAATGATTCTGTAAATTAATACCTAGCCCAATCTTCTTCATTTGCAGTTTTGATATTTAATAGTTGTAAAAACCTATGCATGCAAGCTTGAGGTCCCATAATTACAAGGATTTAGTATTTTACATGTAGATGAAGTGATACATAAGGCATGTGAGGTATGTCAATTTTGGAACAAGAATTTTGTGCCTTGGACACTCCGTATGAACTTAACAAATAAAAGGATTTTCATGAAGTTTTGCCCCTTGAATTTGACTGCACTAAAATCCATTGGACCCTATGCTAGTGGTCATAATGAATGTAGTAAACTCTCTTTTGTAAGGATTTTCATGAAGAACAATATAGGACTTTGATATTGTAGACAAGATTTGGGATGGAACTTCGTGAAGAAAATGTTACTATGCATACAACAAGGATTGACCTCATTTGTGGGAAGGAGGACTTTGTAAACAACATGTAGCTTTCAATTAATTGCTTTCATTACATATTTTTAATTTCAAACATTTTGTTATTCACATTGTTGTCTTATCCAAAGCAATAGATTGTGGTTTATCAACAATTGTGCCCTCATGATATGTTGTTCATTGCAATTGGAACATAAAGTTGTTTAATAACCATGTGTTGTTTTGCCTTGTCACATATGTCACATGTTCCAATATATTGACTATAGTGTCCATTTCTTCAAGATAGGATTTCAATTGCAAATCAAAAACATCGCCACCACACAATGTTGTTTCTTTTCATCTTATCATTTAGCTACTACTCTAGAATCATTTTTTTGCTATGGATGGCTTATATTCTTAGTTGATTCAAGTATGATTTTTTTTTTTTATTTTTGCAAATTTGGTGCATTTGTATTTCTAATGATGTTTTTAAAAAAATTCCAAAGAGAAACAATGTGGATGATTTAACTATGTTCCTTGATTACAAGTTGAATTTTTGGGGATTACATTACTTATATAAATATTGATCATCCTTATAGAAATTGAACCACTTTAATCATATCAAGTTTACTTGTGCTAATATTTTAAGAGTATGAAGAATTCAAAATAAAGAAGATAATATTAACCTTTCTTCTACTAGACATTTTTGAAAACAAAATTGTCTATGTCTATTCCAAGAAGCTAGCGCTAGTAGAGCTTCCTAGTTGCAAGCATGGTCAAGTAGACAAAAAAATAGTCTACCCAAAATGCAATTTAAAAATGATATTTTTAAAAATGTAAACACATGAATGTAAACGAAAAACTTGTGAAAGTAGAAATATGAAAAGACATGGCCCTCCATTTAGTTTATGGTAAGATGAATACAAAATTTGAAAAACTTTGGTATCATAAATTAGGTGAAAAGTAGATTTGAACTTGATAGGGCCAATTTCATGTTCAAAACCTACTTATACACTAGAAGTTTTATGTATTACAAATATAACATGCACAATTTGATAGTACACACATTTTTTTTAAGGCTCCATTAACTTGAAAGTATAAAAAGTTAAATATTTCATCTACTTGCAACCCATTTTGTAAGATTAGACACTTCATGCAAGTAGATGCAATTTTGTAAAATCTACTTAAATCTACATGAAGATGTTTGTTTTTTAGAATTACAATAATAAAGTGAAAGATTATATTCATATTAGTCATTGAATAAAATAATAATTCTACTTTCAATGCATCAAAGATCTTTTGTGTTTACTTATAATTTTTTGTGACAAGATCCAAAAGTTGTCTACTTGATCATGCTTTTACCCTCCTCTCCCTACATTTGTGTTTGCATTATTCTTGGCTTTTGCTAATCTTAAATATGATCTAACACAAAATCATGGTGATGATGAAGGTGTTAAGAACAACATTTCACCATCATTGTTTTAATGGTTTTTGACCTTTCAAGAATCATTGAAACCATGTCCATACGGACAACAATGCACCCATAATGTTTTAGTGGGTATTGATTTTGCATTGAACATTCTCCTATCAATTATTATACGATTATTTTTCATTAATTTAAATTATTTTACCCTACATTATTTACAACTATTTATGACTATTCTCAAGTATTTTTATTTATTTTTTTCTATTTTATTATAGGCTACTTTTGGTTATTCCAAGTTACTTTTGACTATTTCACCTTAAGCTATTTTTGTATATTATTAATTACTTCACCCTAGATTATTTTTGGCAATCCTAAACAATTCTAATATATGATTATTAATTGTTCTTTTATTAGTGCTGTTGGTGATTATGAATGAATATTGGTACCTATTTTACTTGTGGATACTAGAGTGTGAATGAAGATTGTAACAGTAGATAAAATCATCCTTTTTCATTGAGTAGAACAAGGTTGTGTGTGACTTTGGCAAACCTTTGATATGAAGGATGGTAGCAGTTGGATGCCGATAACTTCAAATGACCATCCTAATACTAATAAACTTGACCTTTGCTTAGTTTTTTATGTACCAATCTTAGACCTTCCAATGCTCTCATGCTCCATGAACTTCTCTAGTAAGTCTTCTTGCTCAATCTTCTCCAATAAGCTTTACATTACTTGATGATTATCTTCTAGGTCTATCTTTTGTGAGTTAGAGTTTATGTTTTAGGGTTTCATATTTGCACCCTCAACCTAAACCCTAACCTATTACATGTATAAATGCATGTTGTATTCTAAGAGTAGACATACACAAATGTAACTACAACTGAATGTATAGTTTCTAAGCATGGAATCCATCCACAAGCAATTGGAAAGCAATGGTGGGAGGCTAATGTTGTGTGGGTTTCTTGTATTGGGTTTCCATTTGCTAAACCTCTTGGTCTAACTCCTTGTTATTTTGAATTGTGTTTGTTTTTCAAGGTACAATGAGCTCAAAGCATATGCAAAACTTCTAAAGGTAAAACATTGAAGTTTAGACACTTTGTTTTCAATTTACTATTATTGGGGAAATGTTAGTAAAGGTAGTCCTTCCCTAGAGCCTTCTAACACTACAATAGTCTGCTTGATTTTTATGGGAGGAAGTCTCCTTTCAATGTATTTTATGGATGTATGATTTTAACATAAATTGCCAAACAATGGATGCTCAAATGCATGTTAATTTTCCTTCTTACTTTTGGTTAGTTTGCATGTTTTGTGAAGCAAGTGCTCCAACTTTGGTCCCCAAGTGAGTGAGGATATGTTTAAAGTCAAGTCAAGTTAGTAACACAAGCAAGAAACCTATACTAATTATTAATTATGGGCAATTCTCCTCTGCCACTCCAACCCCACTCCTTAAGTGAGTGAGGATATGTCTAAAGTCAAGTCAAGCGAGTAGCACAAGTGAAAACCCTATACTAATTACTAATTATGGGCAATTTTCCTTTGCCATTTTGCTTTAGATCTGTTAACACATCAAATCTTAGATGTGGGAAAATTACAATGTGGTTTAGGAGGATATATGGAAGGAAAATTTGACATTTGTTTCACCAATTTTTGTGTGGTATGTTGCACCATTCTTTGTTGATATTGGTATGCAATTTAATAAGAAATATAGAAAACTGAGTTAATAATAGTTTTTTTTTATTGTCATAACTAGTGTTATGATAAATTGATCTTCTATGACATTCTTCATTTATGGATGATTTCCACTTCAGCAGTTCCTCACAAAATTGCAAAAAAAACACTTGGGTTACAAGATTCCATTCTCTTTTCCTTGGCCCCTTATCCTTTCTTCCTTGACTTAAACACATTGAAAGATTTTTAAAGTGGAGGTGGAGGGCACCTTCCTTATGAGAAGTTTTTGCCCACAAAAGATTGACATTTGGAAAAACAAAATGTTTGTAGGAGCTTTTGTTTTCTTGTGTTTACAAGTATTTTCTTGTTGGGTCACACATTAGATTACTTCCTCCCCACTCCTTCCCTTCACCAACCTTTTTTTCCTTTACACCCTTCTCAAGTCCCAACTATAAATCACAACTTAATCAAGTGATGAATCTCCACCAAACTTTATTAAAGAAAACACACCAATCCAAAAGGGGGAAGAAAGGGAGGAACAAAAAGAGAGGACAAATGTTCCAAAAATGGTCACCATCTTTGGCCTAGGCTAATGGCAAGGGCATGAATTGTGGGAACATAGTTGGGTCCCTTATTTTGGATTACTTGGTCTCCACTCATTCCCTTCCCTTCCCTTCAATCCTTTCCTCCTTCATCCTTTCCTTGGCCTCCAATCTAGCTACCTTTCCTTGGCCTCCAATCTAGCTACATATCCTCTGAAAGAGCTTTCAAAGAAATTGTCTCACCTTTACATAGGAATTAGCAGGGAGTATATAATGGGCACAATGAGAATCATCAAATTCATGCAT
>Ga0209208_10001515_pt1 | contig 32836 bp, 20 predicted proteins | sample S1TSphfallax_3_FD_187694 | JGI IMG/M metagenome (GOLD analysis project Ga0209208, IMG submission 187694) | Host-associated microbial communities from peat moss isolated from Minnesota, USA - S1T2_Fd - Sphagnum fallax MG (SPAdes) (version 2) | ecosystem: Host-associated > Plants > Peat moss >...
TTTCAGGCAATATTTTTCCCCTCTACATTATCTAGAGTACATATATTGTAACTGATATTAATTAGTTGTGGGAACCCCCAAAGTTCAATTTATTTCCTTTTGTGATGGGTAGCTTTCATCAACCCATCGCCAAAAACATTAATCAGGGTTTGCATGGTTCCAAAATACCCTTAGACATGTTGTAATCTCCTGCTTTTGGCTGCTGCTTATGTAGTTTACAAGAATAGAAGTTAGTACAAAGGATATGGTAAGTGTGCAGCTATTGGAAATACATGAATGAAGAGATTGGGAACTTGGCAACCATGATAGGAACCCATTGGGAATTTGATGAGAACAGTATAATGTTATCATGTGTAATTTATTTCTTAACACTTAAATGAATGCAGTGTAAATATTTGTCAAATACACTTACTTACATGATCTCATGTAAATATTTTGGGACATGTAAATGTATATATTATATATCCTTAATGATCATACCTTCTTCCAAACCCATATAAATTAATTGTGAATGCATCCCAAAGCTCAAATTTTTATTTTATTTTTGCAATGGGCCACTTTGATTGCCCTTCACAAAAAAAATGATGATATTTTGAAACTCCCTAAACATATGCATTTTCTACCAATATGGGATCATGGTGGTGTTATTCCAAGAAATATTTTGAATAAACATTTCACCCCCACTTCATTGCTTGAGTAAAACTTTTATTCTTAACTTTGTTCATCACCATTTCTTACCTAAGCTTTTACAAGAGCTTACGTACTTATTATGATTCATATTCATTATTTAATCACTTGTGGTGCATCTCAAAACAAAAATGTTATGATAGTTTTCATTTTTTATTTTCCAGTGAACCTTTTGGTTGGGCTATCACCAAAACCATTAGGAAATCCCCTTCTCACCCCCAAGTAAAAATAGCATTTTTTACATGTTTTACATAGTCATATAAAATCATATAAATATAATTATTTCACACTTAGATTATTTTACAAAGTTACATAAAATCATATAAATGTATTGGTTTTACATTTATGTACAGTGTTTTAGAGCATCTCCCACAATGCTCAATATGTTACTCTGAAAATTTATTTTTCACATCAAAATTTAGTTAGTTACTTTTCTGCAACCGCACACATAAAAGTGAAGCTGGGATAGCAAATAGGTGGGGGACTACTAATAGCAAACCACCATGACCAATCATGATCGTGTGGCCAATCACAAACACTGATTAATAGTCAGATCATATTTTGTACACTCTTTTCTGCAAGTGCACAGCAATGCTACGGCATTTAACAGCTACTGCGATCTGTGCAATTCTGTGGAGCCCAAACCATTTTCCTGAATGAAACCGACATTTTTTATATTCTCGTCATCCAAGTTTAATGTGCACATCACATACCAAGCACAGCTGGAGACGCTCTTACACAACATAAAATAGATTTAAATGATTTTACACTTACACGAACATAGATGAATATTAGACAAAGAACTGGCAGTTTTCACAAAATAACCCAAAAAAATGAACCTGGCAAAATTTTAAAAGGTCATTCCACCCATTCTCTAATATATTGAGAACCATGGTTTTTTGGAACAGGTTACTTGATTTTCAGAGAACCCTGGTTATAGGGTATTTGAGAATCACCGTGAGAATTGACGGTTATCAGTTTCCATTTTTGGAAACTGTTCTTAACACTCATACCCTTGCTCTTCGGTGGCGGTAGAGGACATTAAATCAGCAATTCTTCTTGTTTCACTAATTGCCAAATTTGCGAGCACATCTGTTGATGACCAGACACCTCTTGTGCTGCCCGGATATTAAAAAATTGTGTCATATTATACATGCTTTGGAAATGGAATGGATACTACGACACATATAATGCGCCTCTTAGTGTCTATTACACGCCCAAACCGTGCATAACAGCACCCAAATTTGTTTTGTGTTTGGGCATACTTCATCTTTTTCTCAAAAGGATGGATCGCAGGGTTGAAAGGGCAGAAGAAGTATCCGGGCAGCACCAATGTAACTCTGGTCATAACCAGACACATCTTGATCGGGCAATTGGGCAGTCAGGGAAAAAAATAGGACCCAGAGCTGATTTAAGATCCTCCTCCAGAATCTCCAATAAAAAAACCTCCAAAGAAAAACCCTAAACCCACATCTGAAAACATCCAAACATATCACTACATAGACTCCAAAATGGATGATCATCCAAACATACGTAAACAGAATTTCATGCTTGTTTTTTTAATCAAACTTGGATGAAATATTTAATAAATCTGGATTTAGGGTCTTGGATGAAATCTCCCTACCGCCGACTCAACAATGAAAGGTACTATTTACCACGCGCTTGAGTGCACTGTGAACTGTAATAAATGTTTTTTATGCTTTTTAAACTCTAGTAACTTCCGCGTAGTCCCAGAGTAGGTATATCAACACCGACCACAGTGAAAAATGCAATTGCTCAGAAGCAGCTCTGGCCAATGAACTGATTTCAATTAATATAAAATAAATGCCTCGGTTTCAACATGCATGCTCTCCCATTGGTCCACAGCGATTATTTTACTGGCGATTTTTTGCCAAAATTCGACCTGAAAAATATGATTTCGACCTATGCAAAGGATTTTTCATGGGAAAAATTACCCAAATTCGCCAGATTACAAAAAGAAAAAATTCCAAATCGCCAGATTTTTATGATAAGTTCCAGTATGTAGCCAAGAATATAGAGGGATTCTGTTTTTTTTTCCTACGTCCATATCTAGTATGTACCTAAATTTGGCTAAATTATTTTCTGGAGGATGGCCACTTTGGCTGCACCACAAAATCCTTAAAACAAACCCTGTTGGTGCATATGTATCATGGATCAGCAGCCTATATTTTATTGGCGAATTTCGTCAAAAAAAGAGAAATTAAATACAGAAAATTCAAGATTGCAGTGATTTTGGAGGTTTTCAATAGTCAAATGTGAGGGGGAAAAAAATAGTCAAAATTGGTAGATTTCTACCCAAAAAGCATAGAAGGATGACTAAAAGTATAGATTTGTATTTTGTATTTTGTATTTTGTGTGTAGCCAGAATTGGCAAAATATTCCTAAGGATAACCTAATTGTGGTTCTCAGAATAATCAAGCAGCTGGTTATGATATCTAACCACGGTTCTCAAAATATCAGAAAATCGAATAATGGCCTAAAAACTTGCTAGGTTAGTTCTTTACCACTGCACTAAGATTTTCGAAGTAATCAAAACTAACATTTCTCTAATTATGAACTATTTTTTATAAACCAAAATTTACAATTAGACCCACTTTAATCATGCAAAAGTTGCAATCAGCCCCAAGGGGAGCTTTACAAGGCTGAAATAAATAAATAAAATCTTTTCAATATGGCCCAAGTTATCAATAATTGCTGAACTTTATGGCCTTGTATTATTGGCCCCAAGGCTGAAAAGGGATACCATCGAATTTGGGAAAGCAATTTGCAGCCCTTGGGGCCAATGTTCCAGCGTTTATTAATATCCAGACATCAATGTTCTAGCGTTTGTGAGTAACTTGGTGCCAAACAACAAGCCAAAAATGCTCAAAGTTCAGCCCCAAGCTTTTTGTAAGCCCTGACTCCTAGTGTAAAGTGGGTGTTCGGTTACTTGTAAAATCTAAATATATGCAACCGACAATAATGATTGAATTAACACTCTTGGAATGATATTAAAGAAGTTAGGATCATTATATATGCAATTGTCTAAAAGGTCTATAGACAGGAAGTAAAACCCACCACTACACATGGTTGTGAAACAACAATTGATTCGAGACAAACCCTTGCATCAACATTGACATTACAAGCTATCAGTTCATTGCAAGAGTCTCAATGACTCAGTTTGAAGTTGGAAGAATTCTTGCCAACCCATACCATCATAAGATGTTTAAATGATAAAGAACGAAAGGAACCTTGGAATTGTGTTGATAAGTTCTATAATTGAGTTTTCTCTCGCATGGTCAGGGGGATGTGCGGGGAATTGTGTTCCACTTCAACATGGATTTCTAGGTAGTTTTTTCCTCATTTTTGACCTTTGGCCTCCGCTTTGTGCAACAAACTTAAATTTTCTACCAAGACTCTTTCCATGGATAGACCCAAGGCAAAATGTTTTGAGGCAGTCAAACTGACTTAATTATTGGTCAATTGATTTCAAAATTGACCCATTCTTAACATCCTTTGTTAGTTCAGTTGTGTGCACATCCACTCTTATCTCTAGTTAATTGCAATGGCCGCCCTTCCTATATTGTTGACCTTGTCTCCTTTTGGAACCAAATGCTGTTTTAATTAAACTAAAATAAGTCAAGTTTTTTCCATTTATTCACACATATTTTCGAGCTTTGGAAACAATAAGATCTCATATCCCAATAATATTGCCACTTCCATTTGCCCAAGTAAAATGTGATGTTGAACATACTTAGTTTCTAAACATCGCAACAAAACAACCTAATCCTATCTCACTACTACTCTTATTTAAAGTCCTCATAGCCATATTCTTAGGCATTTTGTGACATGTGTATGTTGTAATATACATGTCATCCTTTTATCCCACCTTTTCAATGTTTCATTCATATTAATTTATATGAATTGTGACATGTGTATGTTGTAATTCACATGTCATCATTCTATCCCACCTCATCAATGTTTCATTCATAGGGTAAATGCAAGTTACATTAGTTCACTTTTTGAAATTTTATAGACTTTCTGCAAAGTGCATTTTATTCGAATGCTACAAACACATTGTAAATCATAAATTTAACAAAAATATTTATGGATTAAGATTTCCAACTTGAATAAAAATGCTTATTAAAGGAAAAAATTCAACAAACATACACTAATCATATAATAATGGACTTTTAAATTGAACATATGGATTATAATTTGGGTTCTACATTAACATTCAAACATATTTATTTTTTTATGACTTCATCTCAATACTTTTTATAAGGACTCAATATATGATACATGATGCCAAAAAAATATGAATTGAAAAAAATTACAACAAAAATTTTAACGAACAAATAATTATGTATTTTTTAATAACCAAATTTGGGCCATATTTTTAAACATCCCAATCTTAATCATTTTTTGTTATATTAAGTTTTTTCCCCCTAACACATATATTAAATATTTTTTTAAATGAAGAGCCTTTTATATGAACTTTATTGATTGATTAATCACCACATAAGGCCCACTAAACATTGGATTTTAATGTTTTTTTCCATTCTACTGTTAATTTTTCCATTTATATGGACTTTTGGGATTGGGATTCTTATCACTTCTGAACCACCATAGCTTGCATCTACCCCATATTCCTCACATTGTGCTAGAGTTCTTTTCAACCTTGGGCAATGTGTGACAACTCTTTAACATGGTGAAACCTTACAAAACTTTATTAATAAACACATTATAGATTTGGAAAATGTATAAAGGAATAAAAGAAATGAAAAATGAAAATTTATAGGAAATCAAGTTAGTTCAAACTAGGTTTTGAAATCTATCCATGTCAAAAATCAACCGCTTGCAATAAAGCAACCGTGGCGATGAAAGGTGTGTCTCGAAAGGGATCAGGAAGTAACCAAGCCTAAAGCTATTGTCCAACTTAAATGGAAGATGTTTGCAACCTTTGTAATGTAATTAAAAATTACCCAGACAAAAAAATGAAAGCCTCTTGGCCTTTTCAAACTCCAAATGGCTTTGGCATAATCATATAAAAACACATCCGCATGTTTATGTAAACATCCAAATACTTCAACTACTAAAAGGACGAGTCGATCAGTGAGGTGTTAATGACAATAGTTTTGTTCATTGGTTTAAGCCACATCGAAAGTAACAAAATTTTTAATGCCATAAGATTGGGGAAGGAAATTTGTTCACATTAGGTTGACAATGACAACGTTGATTAAGGTGTGAATGCCATCTTTAGTGAACACTATGTTGACTCATCGACAAAAGGGGTTGAAAAAGTTTGAAGGAAAAGCATGAATTTTTTCTCCCCCCACATGGAAGCCAACATCGCGCGCAATGGTAACAAAGGTGTTACGAATTGCATCACGGGTTCTTGTGTGTTTATTACCATGGGCACAATGTAAGAGGTGGATACCCATAAAGTTGAGGGGATGTGTGCACATGCATCAAAGGATACCTACAATTAAGGGATGAGGTAATCCAAATCATCTTTGAAGCATTCTGGAAAAGATTGAAGAAACTAATAAAAAAGCTAGGAAAATTCGTTGAATTGTAAATTAAACACCCACCCTTAAGCTAGAACATGATTAAATTTGAGCACGATGGGTTTGAAATATTTTGTCAAAAAGTATGTTGGAAACGGTATGATGGTGCAAATGCTTCAAGATGGAATCTTGAAGTTGAACCATTTGTTGCCTAATGAAATGTTCAAGAGGAAAACACGTGCAAACTAGGGGTGGTAGATAATCACATGTCGCCTTGAAATGTTTTTGGAACAGGAAAGTGTTATCTTTAGTCATGTTATGGTTTTAAGAAGGAAAGGACGTTGATCAACCATAAACTTAACAACTATGACTGAGGCCATAAGAGCCCAATTCCCTAAATAGGCCATTGGGGTGATGGTGGTTGTTGGTATGAACTTGATGCCACCAAAAGTTATTAAGAGAAAAGCTTGTTTACAAGTTAAAGGTCATTTTAAGCTATAAAATGATTTTAGACCTAAAAGGTGCCCAAACATTTCAAAGAATGAGTATTCAAAAAAACTAAGGGATTCTATGAAAGTGGAAGAAAGATGTGTACATCATAAGAAATATGATAGTCGTTGCATGAAATAGTGAATTGAAATTCCAAAGGATACATGAACATTTTGCATTATAAGGAAAAGGTCAATATGTCCAACATCCTTTAACATGACTGTCTCACTCTTAAATGTTAGTCTCACTCTTAATCTTTTAAGAAAAGTAGGAAGTAGCCATCTAATTCAAGGTGTAATGCAATGATTGTTAAGGTGATGTTAGAGGATGTAGGTGCAAAAGAAAATGGTGGCAAAATGAACATTATACTAGAAATACCATTTTATGATTAATCTTTATCAACTATAATAGTTGTTTATGCCATTTGTAATTGGTTTAGACTTGTCATTTATGCCATTTTTAGTCATTTATCCACTTGCGATTATATAGGATTAATCATAAAATGACATTTTTGGCATAATGGTGGGTTGTTCTAAGGTATTCCCTTACACATCCAATAATTAAATTATGAAAAAAATGTTTATGAACAAAAGGATCATGTTGAAGAAGAGGCATTAAGCTCAAATTTGTAACCAACATTTAGCCCGCAAAAAAAACTCTTCCCTCAAGTTTTCTTAGTTGCTTACTAAAAAATGTTTGAGTCAAATCCGTGTTTCCCTATGCCATGTTGCCCTACCACAAAAAGGCAAAGGGAGACACCATTGGGGTAGTAAGAGGATCAAATGCCAAATTACCACATCATAAAGGTCATGTGCCAGCTTATTTAATGGAAAATGAAATGTCATTTCTACATCAAATCGTAAAGCAATAGGGATGTGACTATATAATTAAAGACAATGAAAGTTTAAATGAAAGGACCCAAGGACATCCAAAGATAAAACCCAAGTCTAAGCTAATGCAAGTGGGGTGGGGGAAATGGAAGGTCAAGTTGAGATGGTCACAAGGGTTTGGATTAGATGAATTGGATGCATGATAAGAACATTGATGACAAGCTAACCCTCTATTAATGAATTGGTGCCCACAATTAAGGCAAAATGGTTTTACGTGGAGGTTACAAATGTGTTGAAAAAATGGGGGTAGGTTGGGAGGTATAATCATGGGCAACTAAAAGGGAAGGGCTAGTAAAGTCGAAGGCGAAAAAGGTTCTACATGTGCATGATCAAGAGGGTTTAAAAAAACGTAAAGTTGGGGCCTCACATTCTCACAAAAGGTTAAGGACCAACACCAAGAACTAGTGGGTGGTGTGTGGTTTGTTACAATGGGAAGGGGAACTCATGGTTGATGTGTGGTTTATTAGAATGGGAAGGTGTCGCAACCCTAGCCCTAGGCTCCCAACCAAGACAATGACTTGCAAAGGTGTGAGCCAAGAGTGAAGCCTAAGAGTCACATTTCATGCTCCCGGGAATGTGAAAGAATGTGAAGGAAGCAACCCCCACACTCCCAAGCTCCCACTTTGGGAGTTGGAATCTTAATGGACTCCCAAATCTTCAGAGAGCAATTGTAAGGATCAAAACCCATTGGATTGAAGAATTTCTTATATCATTGAAAAACCTTTTGAAACATAAATGTCTAAAATGGGTTCGCATGACCCATTTAGGTACTTAAAACACAAATTATGGCCAAAAGAAGGTTCAGGAGTCAAATTGCCAATTTGACTTTCGAGCATTAAAATTTGGGAATTGCCTTGATGTCCTTGCATGCAGGTGAGGTGCCACATACCGTTGGAAAGCTCTCAACAAAGGTTACAACTTTGGTTTATACCTCATTTCAATCGAAGATCTACACATAAAATTATGGGACTCTAAAATCACAGGAGTCCCAATTTTAGTCTAGGGACAAAATGACATTTGGGTGTTGGCCCCATAGCTAGGCATAGAGAATACTATTAGGGCTCTAGTTACACACTAACCAAATTTTTGTTTGGTTGTGTAAGTCGGTGTGAATAATTGAATTGTTTGTCAATCTTCTTAATCCCCATCCCGGAGCTCCAACATGCCCCTCTACCCCCAAAGTGCTACAGGCCAAGGAGTGCACCCAACTCCTTCTCTTTTCTCTATCTTCACCTTTGGACTCGCAATTAAATTCATCAAAAAGCTTGGGGGTGCATCAGAGGGGGAACTAATAAAAAGTGCATGGTTTGCATGGAAGATGAGGTGGAAACTTTGTCTGCAATGGCATCTAATAAAACAAGTGGGTGATGGGAACTATGAGGTTCAATGAAACATGATGAACTAAGGGACATGGGATGTTTGATGCCCACGAAGAAAAAAACCTATTAAGAACATAAGGCCCATCTTTTAGAAGATTATTTACTATTACAAGGCAATTTTAAATCTACAAAACCAACTACACAAGAGTAAACAAAGCAAAAGGAAAAGGATTGGAAACCGCCTAACTATAAGCATCCTTGACTAGGGCATTATGCCAAAGTTGAACCTTAGCTTCAATGTAGGTTTGAATGGCATGATCACTATTATATTGGGTTCAACACAACCGATACACTTTAATACCAAAATATTACAAGCTTCACTTCTTGTTCCTAGTCATGTAATACTTGAGACAAATAACACTGCACAAAAGTTTCCTAAAAAATGATTGTGGTGGATTAGTTACCCTCTTCACAAGGATCCCAATCCATTCTAGAAAACATGTCCAACAAAGTTTGAAATCATGGTACATTTATAGGACGTATCATGATAATGTTGGCTAGTTGGTTAGTTAGGTGAATTGACGAAATATGTATTTTATGTTACCTTGGTTTGTACGACATTGTAAACTGTTTTGTAGAATTGAACTACATTACATTGCGTAGCTTTTTATCGCATAAATTTAGCATAAACAATGCTTTCAACCACTCAACCGTACCTCCTTTTCGATGAAGAAAAAAACTTGAACTGATAAAAAGGTTTTTTTCATCTATGGTTGTGTTTTTTGCTTTGTTCGTTCATTGCCACTATTGTAATGCAACACCAAAATGTCATCATTAAATTGTTTGCTTTCAATTTACATTGTGTCTTTTTTTGGAATCCTACAAATCTCGAGAGAAAAATATGCCATTTTAATTTTATTTTGGGGGTTATCTGACAATCTTTTCATCCATGGATATTATCTTCAAGTTCTAAGCCCACACACCTAAAAAATCATTCTACTTTTTCATCTTGCATGATAATTTACACCATTTAGAAAGAAAAAAACTTTAAAAAGTCAAAAACTTTTTTTAACAAGTTGATACCCAAAGGTTGTAGGCTAATAGTCAATTTCATTAAAATCCCAAACGTTCCACCAAAACACAAATTCAAGATAAAATGAAAGCCTTAACCAAAACCAAAACCCTAAGTCAAGGTTGAAGAAATTAAAACTAACCCTAAATGATATTTTTTCCTTTAATTTCTTCTTATTTGTTTACTATTACATGTGGCTTTGACCCCTACAATTCTCCCCATCTACTAGGTTGCAGTTCCCTAACCCTTCTTCCGCCTCTTCTCAACTATCAATTTCTTTTTATTCCTTTCTTTACACAAAACTCCAACCCCCTTTTCCTTTGCTTTCACCTTTTTCATTTACTACTGTTGTTGCTTCATTAAGGATTCATTCCTAGTAAAAAGATCAATGTTTAAAACTTAACTAAAGGTTCCAACAAAGAAAATTAACCGTTAACTAGATCTAGAATTGGAATTTCTAGATCCATATCCCAAGTTTTATTATATGCATATGCTACATGGACTAAAACATGTGAGGGGTTTAAAAAGTTAAGGTCTCCAAAAATTATCACAAAAGGTCATTTTTCTTTGATTGTGTGTGCCATTATATGTGCATGTTGAAACATTTCTTTCTTTCTCATCCCAAGTCCAAATGTAGCAAGTCTTTTTTCACTAACTTCATATTTATGCTTTTTATATGTCTTAGAATTTTTGTGATCATTGAATCATCACAACTTATCAAATCCTCCAAAAATGTGAAATTATGAAACTTGTCCATAATTAGTAATGTTTCACTTTCTACAAGGATTTTTCATTTCTCAACCATTTTTTTTAAATACCAAAAGATTCAATTTGAAGTCCCCTACAATTCTACCAAATTAGATTTTTATTTTGCTTTCGGAAACACAACAACAAACTTGATTAACAAGTTGTTGGTAATACCTTCAAGTCAAACTTAATGATAGAAAATATGAAAAGTTTTCACCTATTCACCAACACATTGTTTTACACATAACCATTGCATTTGGTATAGTAGGTCAAAATTTCAAATTAAACATTTTACAATGACTATTCGACTATTATTGGTTGCACCTCTTTTTTCTCACTTGGGATTGTTTTCGTGAAATGTTAATTATAAGTTTTAGATGATTATATACACATTCAATGAGATGAACCAATGTTAGATTGGGAATATGTGTACTTTGAATTTATTTATTTTTACTTTAGGGTTTTGTGCATGCATTATATGCACTAGCAAAATTGTTGATTTCATTTCAACTTGCAACTCATTTTAGGTAGAATCAACAACTATTACTAATTATTGTTTGATTACACTTTGACATGTTAAATGCACCTTTTAATCACAAATGATGACATCAAAATGATGTCAAATGTTTTGCCAAATGAAATATATATTCCATCAATAATACATGATCATCCATTGACCATTTGTGTATGCTCACCACATTGACAAGGGTTTGCAACCTCCATGCAATTATCATGGAAACCAATTCCATTTTGCCATGTGGCAAGTAGAAATGTATTATATAAATAAAATTTAAATTTCAACTTTTAAATCTTAATAATCATTTTGTTATGTTTTTAAATTGAAACATGTTATCAAATTTATATTTTAAATAGCTTTGAGACCCTTTTGTTTGCAATGTGTTTTTTTGTTGATTCATCTCAAATGACACATACACTTTGAATGTTTGTAATGTGTAATATGTGAAGCCCATCCTTCCCTAGTTAAACAACTTATAAAATTAAAGTTGCCAAAAAAAAATGGGACAAAATCATTAAAACATTAGATCCCACAAAGCAGTTTAATGTGTATTCAAATAATGTTTTAAAGGTCTTTGAATTACAAAGGAATCCAAAAATCATTATGGTGTCCAAGAAGCAAGTGTAGACCAAATAAGTTTTGGTGCATCCAACACACTTTGAATAATTAAAAACAAAGGAAAAATGAAGGAGATATGACCCCTTGAAGTTGAGGGGCTTTAACCGGGGCTACATGTCAACTACCTCCTTAGGCTATCTACATACCTCCCTACGTTTTCTACTTAAATACCTATCTACCTAGGTTAATTAAAATAGTTTATGTTAAATAAGTGATAGGTTGGTAGATGCCTATTCTAAGACATCCTAGGTAGATACATAATAGATGGGTTGGTTGCTGGTTTCAACAAGTAAAAACCTATAACCTAGATAGGTAAGAACCTACAATTTGATATACGATTAAAAAATCTTAAATATACATTCTTCAAATATCCTTATATACATATATGTTTCTATATATATATCTATTATGCATTATCAAATTTAGGGGCTTTAAGTGTAAGACATAGGTCCACATCACATTGGTCATCATGTATGCAATTAAAATGTGCTTGTATATGTAACTATAAAAAGTTTTGAAGGTGTATTCATATGTAAAAAATTGGAAAATCATCCATGTGCATGTCCATATATGCCCACATTTGCATTGCAATTGCATACACAACCATATGAAGCAAAAAAGTTGATTAAAGAAATATTGTATTTACAAAAAAACCAATATAGTCATAAATTACATATAGTTGTGTGCACTTGCAAATAGAATGGTTGCAAAATGATATATTTCTTCTAGTCATGCGATTTTCAAAAAGCAATTTTTGATGTGGTCAAGCTGATGATCAACCTACGCTTATTTAACTAAATTTGGCTCATAACAAAAATGCAAAGAAAATTTCTAAACATCCTCACATATTTTTTGCTACTTGCTTGAACAATGCTTAGAAATTTTCAAATTTTATAGATTTTGTAGATATATATTTTAGATTTTTCTCTTTTTGAAAAATTGGGTTTGCTACAATCTTTTTTAAATTTTGTAATAGTGCAAAATTTCATACAATAAAAAAACTCACTTGCATATATGAACATAAAGGTTCATATTGCTCATACCACAGTTCCTTGACAATTCCAACAAGAATGATATCATTTTCAGAAATGTTGAAATTCTCCACAAAAAAAAATTCAAAGAAGAAGATTTTGAAATGGAAAATAGAGAATCTTTTTTTGAAAAAGGTAGAATATTCTATTCTCTTCAACATGAGCAAAGGTACTTGAGGTTTTTGTGATATCGGAAATGGCAGAACCAACACTCTTGAGGCGTCCTCAATCCTGATACTTGCTACCTACTTGCGCCATACAACATCCCACATCTGCTGGTTTCTGACCTAGCTATGGGCCCTTAGGGAATGCAGAGCAAGCGTATTCTGCCTCCATACTTGCCTAGCCCTGGTGACTCACTAGGAGACAGAATGTGCCTCATAGGGTCGTGTTCTGCAGGGTGACAAGACAAGGGACTCGAGTTTCGCTTTCGAACAAACGGATTGAATGGACCCGACAGGATGTGAACTCAACCCACAAAATCCGGCATCTCATTTGACACCCTCAGCTATGTTTAAGAATCTACAAAACATGGTGGTTTTCATTACCTCAACATCATGACCGAGTAGGTAGGTATTCAATTTCATTCCGACCTTTTCATCCACTTTTTCCTTCGTTTTTATTATTAATGAATATTAATCGAGTCATTCTCACTAAAGTTCCGCATGCAATGTTCAAGTTCCGAACACCAACCCAGCTTTCGCAGCTTTGTGTGATCAATATCTCAAATGGCGAAATGTCATCATCTTCCCAAGCAACATTTGGTCGGTCGCTCTTCAAGCTCTTGGCCAAATGGTGTTGGCATGATCAACTGAAGGCCAATATTTGTTTTAATTCTCGTATCTTCCACGGCTCTCCCTTGTGAGAGGGATGTTGGGTTACCATTTAAACAAAGAAATATACAAAATATACAAAACTAATTGCAAATTGAATGCTCCCTAAACCCTAAACACAATCCCACGACATTCTCCTAGCCCGGAACATCCGGAAGGTGATAATAGACGACAAACCTGTTTTTCCACTCATTTCAAACAATATTCTTTCATCGGTGAAGATGACCTAGCGCCATGTGTTTTTTATTTTTGTGTCGCTCCGGCTCTAGGCGTGGACAACCATGGATGGGAAGGGCTTCAAGTTTTCTTCTTACATCCTTTTATTCCATCGTATTTTCAAGCCATAAGGACCATAAAAACAAAGAGCACAAATAATGTGCTCGAAGCCTCTCTATAAGTATGAACACTTGGAAGGTGGCAATGGCAAGGCTAAAGACTTATACAAAAATGTTAGGGTTTGTGCACCCCTTAGTTATATGAGAGAACCATGTGCAAGGCAACATGCAACATTTGATTAAATACTAAGCTCCTAATACAACTCTTCCAAACAATTGAAAGCTCACGTTCTAACAATCTCATTGGCCACATAGGCCTTTTTTCCTCTTTTTTTCCCTGGCATCAAGGCATATATTAGACTATTCCTCATACCTCATTTATTGATGTAAAGATATACACTAATATACAATTCAGGGCAAAAGACAACCAAGGACAATGTAATATAGTTGACAAGCCTCTTTTGGCACAAATTTCCTAAATAATTGCATGGAAATTCTATTCCTATTATTGGCTGCCACTAATTTTGGGCCTGGACATTATTAATAAAGCCCTTCTCCTAAAGTACACCCTACCTATTGAGTGTGGAAGGGAATTACGATGCCCTTGACCATGGTGGTAGTAAAGGTTAGTAAGTTGGGTAATTTCCAAGTATCAACTACCCTATTAAGGTTTTTCAAGAATTGAACTCTGCACCTATGGAACAAAGGTGAGCAGTCCACTCCGAATCCACTGGGTTACCACTGTGGCTTCAGAAAAGACTGCAGACCTTGCATACTTATCCTGTGACTGTGGAAATCTTAAAATATTTAAATTGGACTTATCTCTGATTGTAGGAAATCTTTTTAGATTGGACTTATCTTGTCATTGTCAAAATCTTAAGATATTTAGATTGGACTTATCTTGTCATTGTCAAAATCTTAAGATATTTAGATTGGACTTATCTTGTCATTGTCAAAATCTTAAAATATTCAAATTGAACTTATCTTTTGATTGTCAAAATCTTGAAATATTCAAAATTTGCGGCTCCGTGCTTTCTTTGGTCAATTTTTGTGAAGTAACCACGATGGCAATCGTCTATAGGAAGACTTTGCCAAATTTGGTTGCAAGCTAAATCTGAAAAGTCAATTTTAGAACGTCCTTCTATATTTTTGGCTACAACCAAATTGAACTATTTGTAGAAATCTGGCAGTTTTTCTTAAATTTTGGTCAAATTTTGACAATTCAAAATCTTAAAAAAAACACTTGAGTCTAGCACTTTTTTAATTTTTAATTTCGCCTTTTCACTATATATAGCCAGCAAAAAGTAAATGGTTGTTGAGTGCTGTTGGACCCTTTTTTAATAATTAAACATTCTGCCAATATTTACCAACTATGAATAGTAGGTAAAGTATTGGTAAGAATATGAGTACATAACTCTGGTACTACTTTGTATTACTTGGCAATACTCAAAATTGCAACCAATAATGTAACTTTTCTTACTCAACTTTTGGGAGACAATGTTGAAGACCAGTATTGTACTCTTTGATTGCATTGTCCCTTTAATACTATACTTGATTTTATGGCTCAAATTGGAATATTACTTCAGTGTAATGTTTGGCATGTGGAATTAAAGATCTTAAATAAAATTTTATGAAAAAAAAATTGGAAACACATTGAATGTAATCAAGAAGTTATATTTGAATCTATAACATAGGTCATTTAGTTTATAATATGAGATTCATTTTTTGAAACATGTATTTAGAATAAATGTTATAGATTTTTACATTTTGAAACTAAAAAAAAATACAAATGTCAATGTAATCATGAAATTTAAAAATGACTTAAATGAAATAGTGAAATTAAAAATATGTATAATCAATTTCATTTTGAAACTATCTAATCATGTAGTGAGGAACTATAATGTGCAAAACTCGAAATATATGTGTGTGATTATATATTTTGCGACAACAATCTTTGGCACCACATGAGCTATGGAAAGGTCCACTTGTTGTTGGGGAACCCCTCCCCTCAAGAACCACAGGAATATATAAGAGTTTTTTTTATTATATATCACAAACAAATTTTTCATGACAAAAATTTGATTGAAAAAATCCAATAATTCAAAAATAAAATTATTTGTATGCTACTAGTGATTTTTCACTACAATGATTTTAAAATATTTTTAGATATTTTTATTTGGTCAATATTGCATTACTTTAATTGGAGGCACACACTAATAAATCTGATTGTAAAAAAATTCAAAATTGTCCAATGTAATCTTTTGATTGTGAAATAGTCCATGTGGGTACCCCAACTATGAGTGGACCCATGATTAGAATATGGTCAATGTAAAATTGCCTTCAAAGTCTTCAATTGATCAAAATGTCAATACATGGTGATGTTTATTTTATTTCTTAGATCCCCCATTAAAGAACCCATTGTTTTAAAGATTTAATAAAACTAATATATGTAAATATTAACAAACTTGAATTCCTCATGTAGATTCCAATTAGTGCTTAATAATCAATTTATTATACATTTATCATTAACTTTATAACATAATTTAAACATTAGATTCCAAACTTGCACCATTGAATTATATGAGTTTTACCAAGATCTCATCATAGCACTCAACAATGAGTCAAATGTCAACATCACCCATAGCCTTCAAGTTTTTGTTGAGTAATTGGTGACCTACACTTGTAGTTTTGCATTTAGAAGCTAAAACTAGCAATTGATAATGTGCGTTGTTGATGCCAAATTCAAATTAATTCAATTTATAGTGTTTTCCAAAATTGCAAAACAAAAGTTGATTAAGGTTGTAACTTGTGATTTGTGAGCCTTATAATAATGGATTGAGGGGTGAAGTATTATGTTGTAATGCATTAGGCAATGTGCACATTTTGAAACAATCCCCTGTTATACATGGCAATTCATTAAGGTGAACTAAACATATTAGACAAAATGAACAACATCATTCTACATTAACAAATCTTTTGGAACATCTAAAAAAAATATTGCTAAGAAAGATACATAAAATTAGTCCTTCAAAACAAGGTTTAAATTTACATGATGTACACCATGAGAAGATTGTCATCTATTCATATTCATAACTAAATCCATTGATTGTAGGAAAATAATCAACAACGATAATTTCTAATTCCAAATTTGGAAGAACTTCCAAGCCAAAAAGTGGATCCTAGACTAGAGCAACTAGATGGAAGCTTTGAAACTTGATCATGGAATAATATTAACTTGGTACAAAATCCCATACATCATTACTAATTAACCTCTTCTTGGTGCATTATATAGCTAAATGTATTCGTTGTGCAATAACCTTGTAATCAAATACATTTTCTTGGCAATGCACATATTATCAATGGTCTAGATCACACTTGTTATCATTATAGCCATTTTAAAGACAATTTCAAATGACAACTTGCCCTCATAGCTTCTAAATAAAATAATAATTGTTAAGTTATTTCCAATTCTTGCAAATTGGGTTTGCAATTAATTTTTTGAATTGTAATGATGACTTCCAATTTAAGATATTTTTATAGATGAATGTTGCAACCTTAATCTTAGGCTCACGACTAAGGCAAAAGCTTGTGAAGGTGTGAACCAAAAATGAAACCCAGGAGTCACCTTTCATGCTCCCAAGAGTGCAAAAGATTGTGAGGGAATGAACCTTCACACTCTCTAGTGAGTTCCCACTTTGGGAGTTGGAGCCCCGGTGGACTCCCGAATTTTCAAAGAACAATTGTAAGGGTCAAAACCCATTAGATTGAAGAGTTCCTTATATCATAAAAAATTTCTTAGAATGTAGATGTCTAAAATGGGCTTGCATGACCCATTTGGACACATAACACACAAATTATAGCCAAAAGAAAGGTCAAAAGTCAAATTGGCAATTTGATTCTCGACCACTAAAAGTCAGGAATCACCTCAATTTCCTTGCATGTGAAGGTGGTGTGCAACATATCATTGAAAAACTATCAATGAAGGCTACAAATTTGCTTCAGACCTCATTTCAATCGGAGGTTTACGCACAAAATTATGTGCCCCCAAAGTTGTAGGAGTTTTAGTTGTGGGAATTTCAGGATTCCCACTTGGGAGTCCCATGACAAAATGACATTTGGGTGTTGGTCATGTGGCTAAGCACATAGTATATTATAAGGGGGAAGGTGGTGGTTTCCTTCAAATCCAAGTCGTGGTGAGTTTTGTGAGTTCATGTTTGCCCGTGGTTGGTCCATGCACCAAAATGTTACAATTACGCACTAACCAACTTGTTGTTTGGTTTATGTAGGTCCATGTGAGTAAGTGAAGTGCTTGTCAATCTTCTTAATCCAATATCGGAACTCCAACATGCCCCTCTACCCTCAAAGTGTTGTGAGCCAAGGAGCATGCCCCAACTCCTTCTCCTTTCGCTATCTTCACCTTTGGACTTACAGTTGAGTCCATCAAGGAGCTTGGGGGTGCGTCAATGAGTGTTATCAAATGGGTTGCAATAATTACATTAAACACACTTCATTATATATGGAAGCATACATTTACTTTAAATATGTGCAATTTTGTGCAATTAGGTTCCACTATGTTGCAACTAGGGTGTTCACATAGGTTTCTTCCACAAAATGCCCATGACCAATTGATATGATTATGCAATTTTTCATTCTACCATTAACAAACAAAATTTATTCATGGCCATTTCAATTAACATGTTTGCAACGTTTAATGCATTATCAAATTATTGTCTTGCAACTAATGCATTTTGCCAATGGTACTATGTTACAACTTTAATTTGATTAATGTAGTTCTAAATTGAAACTTATCCATTTGTTGATGGAATCATTTTACAACGAATGTTCATTTATGGATGGTATTATATTGTGCCCATTACAATTTGCAATAATAATTTTGCATTGTGAAAAACATTACATAAATCCACTGGATAAATGATGACAATGCTCCAATCATACAATTAAATATAATATTATTCAATGTTGAAATATACAATATTCACATGAACCTTCCAATGGTATGTACTTCATCTACATCTTTAGTGTTAATCTACAACATGTTTAAACTATTACTATCAAATATTTTATCTAATTGTCATTGTATGATGTTAGGATGTCAACCTTGTTTATATTCCAAAGATGTTATATTTTGATAATTGCCAAATGTGAAATGATATTTACACATCAATGTAAAAAAAATCATTACAATATAAAATAGTTTGATATTTAGATTTTTAATTTAAATAAAAGTTTATGACAATTATAATTTTTATCTTCATAGAGGAAAATAACATTCCTCATACATATCCATTTAAGACGTTTCACTAATGACAAAAATGACGAAAAAATGCACAATAGTCAAAAAATTGATTGGGAAGTTGTTCAACTAACTTAGTATGGCATGCATTTATGGGTCAAGGTCACAAGTTACCAAAAAATTGCCTAGGCACAAACCACCTCAACTATTTTTTGGTAACTAATGGCCTTGAGCTAATTACTTAGTCCATGTAGGTGGCAACAACCAATTTTTACTACATGCCAAACACAACAATTTGACCAAAACCTTTCAGCTTTCAAAACAAGTAGAAAAAATAACATGTGACTTGGTGGCCATGTAAGTCTCCACAAAAGGTTTAGCTAGATTTGATGCAAGTGCTTCCATTTCCACATGTGAAAAATTAAAATGATAAATCTCCCCAAAAGGGCAACCATTCACATTGAAGGCTCGAAGGTATAATTCTATTCCATTTAAACTTCTCTTGGTGTGGATGGTTAAAATGATCAAGTTTGTGGAGTGAATTGGCTTTTGAGTCATTCACATAGTAGGGATTGATAACATAAAATGATGCCTCATTAATTTGTATTGGCATTCCACACGACTTCATGCAAGTGCCTAAACGTCCATTGGTGGTTATAAAAATAGTGATCTTTTAAAAGGCTTAGCTAGACTTGGTGCGCACAAGTAGGTACTGAGTAAGAAGGTGCTAATTACCATGAGTAATTGGAGCCATATGCACCTAGATTATTTCTCCCAATCACCTTACTAAGCACAACGACCTATACCTGGCATGCTCCATAATATAAAAAATGTTAATACATTTTCAAAAAAATTCACCTTTTCAAAATGTTAAATGATCACCTTGAAATTGGAATACCTTGTCCAACAACATAAAAAAAGGTGTTATTTGAGTGACTACTTTGCATTCATAGGTGTTGGCTAGTTGCAAATTTTCAAGGGGGTTTTTTTTTTTGTTGGGCTTTTGCATTTGCAAGGAGAAAAGTTGCTACCTACAAGGGTTTGCAAAGTCTTAGCAAACTTTAGACCAAGCTTTAGAAAGATAAGCAATTCATACAAGACTAAAAAGTGTTGGACTAGAAAGATGAAGCTTTTTAAACAAGATTGAAAAATGTTCGACTAGAAATATGAAACTTTTCATACAAGATTGAAAAATGTTGAATTGGAAAGATGTTAGACTGGAAAGATGACGCAAGTCAAGATGATTAAAGTAACTAAAGGCCCAAGGAGAATAAATTTCTTGATGATCTATTATAAGCTAGTGGGATTATAGTCTAAAAGGGGGTTTGGAACTACGAGGATTAATTTTTGATTAATCCATTCTAGCACATAGGTAGACTATCAAAGATATTTCAAAACAACACTTGCAATATTCATCATTCACATGATTTCTAACATGAAATTTTACACTCTTTTTGGATAGGATCATTCATGCACCTAAAGTCGAATCTTTATGTGAGAACTACACCCCAAGGGAGTTCATCACACACACTTAAAGATTCTCTTTTATGGGCACTTACCAAAGACTATAAAGTTTACACAATGGTATTCACAATAATCTCCACATTTTATTTTTTCAAAGATTTCTATTCACATATGATACTTCTACAAGTCTTGTTCCAACTAATAACATGAAGTTATTGAATGCAAATTATGCCCCAAAAGTTCCAATCTCTACCCTTTATATACTTGAAACAAAGAAGTGGATGAATCACATTCATTTACATTTATTCCCTATGTATCAAACCAATCATCAAGTGCCACTTATAATTTTCCATCCTTCTATGGATAGGTTCTACATTATTGAGAATTTAAGATTTGATCAAGTCTACATACTTGACCTCCCATTATTACTAACTCAAAATAATTATCTAAATTATTCATAATCAACCCTTATGCCCTTAGTCAAAAGATACTCTTTGTAGAGCCCATGAGGTTCATTATTTTATTCCCTATTTTTATCCATATTATTACCCCAACACTAATACTATTATTTGTAATTATTAGTAGTTATTTTGTTGTTACATGATTTATGGACTCGGGGACTGTTACATGTCCATAAACCATAACATGTAGCAATCCAAGATGTAACTATGGTGTAGTCCAAGATGTTTTGTCAAGTTCAAGATTCAGCCAAAATTGGCTCCTGCAACCTTTATGGATTAATTGCAATAAATTTTGACAGGTTGACAGGTTTTCCTCATATTTAGTGCTTGTGTAGTTGCACCTTTTTTTCTTTTCTATTAGGTAGTCACACTAAGAGATAAACTGTTCAGAAGTTGGCAATCCTGCCAGGATCTATGTCCACCATATTATCTATTCCACTTCCACCTGTTTGTTGTGATATCTAGCAACCAAGTTTGATGGTGATTACATCAACAAAATTACCAACCAATCCCTAGATGCACGACGATCCAAAAATGGTTAAAATATTTTCTAATGGGTGCGAGCAAGGGCAATATAAATATTTACTCATAAAGAACTGGTGAAAATTTCTTAGTGTAGTTTAAGCACACCTTAAAAAGGTAAGATTACCTTGGTTGTGAGGCAAGCATCTTATGTTTGTAGCATGGTTCTTACACTTCATAAGGTTCCCTGCCAGTTCTTTAAAGGTTCCTCATATGGGGGCATAACCAGAATTTGGAATTCACTGTCACCTCTGCCTCAACTAGACTCCTCATTACCATTACCATAGCACCCCCTTTTATGAGCCTTACATACGACTTTGCTTTGTGGTTGCATGGAGTTATCTAAGAACTTTCAGATGGTCTTGGCATGTGCATTTGGGTCAGGTTTTGATCAAATAAGTGCATGATTGATTTGGTCCTCAAGCTTGTCGACCCTGCTGCTGACACTCAGGAATGCACAATGCACCAAATGAGAAATGTAGAACAATGAGCGCCTCTTTTCCCCATGCCATCTTACACACATATATAACAAGTTACATGGTCATTGGAACCTCTGGAGTGGTGCAACAAGTTGCCCCAGTTCTCTCCTTTTACAGGTTCCAAGTTCCAACCACTGACCACTTCTGAAGGCCAGAAGTGGTTCACATCTTTAGGATGTGGGCCCACAGATGACTGCTCTATGTTTTAGAGTAACTCTCAAGGGTGCAAAGTCATTATTCTCAGAAGATTTCAAAGAGAAGCCTTGAAGTGTTTGTAGTTTGTACCTACCATTTGTGATTGGCACATGGTGTGACGGTAGAACTAGTGAAGTATACACTGCTAAACATAGGTATGTGGGGGCAGATCTGCTCTAACCACTTGGGTGGCGTCAATTTGTAATGCAAGAATTATAGAGAGCTAATTTTTAGGCACATCTTGGTGGTATTTAGGGTTATATGAAGTGGAGTAATTTGTTACTGTGAAATGGGGATCTCATTCCACTTTGCTGTTTTTTTATTTTTATGTTATGCATTGGAAATGTTACTACCTCCAGGATTCTCTCAAATTTTTATATGTCCAAACTTGAAGGTAAAACACAGGTCTTAATAATCATTACTTCTGAATGGAGACTGACATTTGTGACGAGTTCAACTTTGCAAGTCGTGGTACTGGGCACACATGACACCATAATAAAGTAGCTTCTTGAGTTGTGAAGCACAACTATGAGACTTGTTTTGTACCGATGCAAAGTGCCAGAAAGTCCGTTCAAACACTTAGTGGCTGTGACCTGGATGGAAGGTTCAAAGAAACTCATGCAAAATGATGAAACAATGTAATGTTGTTAAGCGATTTGAGTGGAAGAGAAATTTGATATAAACCTTTACCGCCAAAATCCCATACCGAGGTAAAGTACAAAGTCCCTTCCTTAGAGGTCGAGCTAACACCTCCGGCGGAAAACACTATTGCTATTGCTAGTTGCACTGATTCCGTTCACAAGAATTTGCTATTGACAGGCTCTGGTGGACAACTTCTTTGCAACCCACCCACTTTGTTCATACCGATTTTCAAACCGTCGGTAAGGGTTAAAGTCAAGAGTTGTTTGGAATTTAGAACCCCATGGTCTAGAGTTGTTTGGAATTCGGAACCCCATGCTTTACCACTGTCCACAATCTGTTTTTGACCTTTATGAAATGGGGAGTGTGTGGCTTTGCTGCAATGTGCACAGGATGAAAGCTTTAATCATAGCCTCATGTTTTTAAAATAAAAATAAAAATCCTCCACAAACAACAATTATGCAAAAATCTAAGTCGCCCTTTCGCTTGCCACCCCTCATTTGAGGCTTTCACCCATATGTCCCCCATCCCTCCAAAAAAATCCCAAAAGCCCCATCCATGGGAGTGGACCATCCAATTGATCCCATGACAAACAACAAGAAACAAGCATCTCTCACCCTTTTGCCACCCCCCTATTCCACCCCTCCCCCAACCTAAACCCAAATGCCTCTCTAGGTGGGCTAAAGCCAAATAAATGTGAGTGGACCGACCTCTTTGTTTTCATGCCAAACAACCTTTCAAAGAATAGCACCTAAATTAGTTTGCAACTAGTTGTTTCAATAATATCTATGTCCCACCTAAGTTTGCTGACCATGAATAATTCAAACTCACAAAACTAAGACAATTAAATTCAGCCACATTCTAGGGGCATTTTCCCCCTTGTATATTTGGCCTACCTAGCCCATTTATGATACTTTAGAAAATTCCAAGAAGGATCCAACACCATTATTGTACTCACAATTGATAATCAACGTTTTTTCTGAATATTTGATTATTTTAGAAAATGGGGTTTGGTAGTTTTAGATTCATTCTTACAAAATTTCAACAATTGAAGAATGAATATGCAAGGTACACCTTGAATTGTTTATTTGTAATAGTAATCCAATTGTTGCTACATTGAACAATTTTACACAAGTTGGGAGTTCAAGTATCAACAATTTCAACAAATAAATAAATAAGTCAATCAATTAGACCTTTTGGAATTATGTTGTGTCAAATTTCAATCATAGGTATGGTATTTGATGGTTGTTCAAAGTGTAACCCTAAAAGTTAGCTTTGTTGTCATTTATGATCATTTTCATTAATGGATGTGTATAAATGAGGCATTCTATTTTATTGCCAAGTGCTTACCCTACTTTGTCGCATACCCAATATGTCCAAACATGAATAATAACTTATTGCATTTTTTTTGTATATATATAATGAATTCACTTTTTTTGCATGGCATTATAAATTGGAATTGTTTGAACATACTTCAAAATACACATAAAATTCACCAAGTAGATCTAAAGTTTGAATGCATATTCATAGCGATTTATTGCACTTGCATCACACACTTGCAAAACTTTGATAAACATAAAAACTTTCGTATTCTTTGATTTTGAACCATATTTACAATCTCTTAATTTTCCTATTGTTTTGGGCATCTAATAAAAATGGACTTAAAAAAAAGATGTTTGCATTGTAGGTATTTGAAATGTTCATTATGCTTCCTATTGCCTTCACATTTGAATGCAACAATATTTGACAAGATGTATTGCAAAGGCTTTGCAAATGATATTGAAGGGAAATTCAAATATAGTGTGTTGCAAAAGAATTTCAAACCTTGGATGCAATGTAGTTGTTAATTCTTCATGCTTTGATAAAAAGGTCACACTAAAGTTTTAGAATATGACTAAAATTAGGCCATGTTCATATCTTGGTCACATCAACTATTTGTCATAAATTGGTCATAAATTGATTCATGTAATTGAAATAAAAATTGGCATATTGAGCTAGCAAAAAATTCACATTAAGTCATGAAGAAGAAAAGTGTCAATTCATGACTATAAATTTTTACTTTAAATGTTGTAATTAACATTTGTGAATAGAAATGCATTAGTTTAATTAATGAAATTACATTCAAAATCTAATTGCAAATGATGATTCATTATGATGTTAACACATTTCACATGGATGATGTATATGATTAACATATATAGGTTCATATGTTGACCATTTGTATGCAATTTATCATTATTTTTGTATAGCCCATTCACATATTGTCACTTGGTGTAATAAAAAATATCACTTGGCATAACCAAAAATATATTGCATAGCATTAAAAAAATTAAAAATTCAATTTATGTAGGTGGGTAGCTAAGTAAATATGTTGGTAGGTAGGGAATTACGCGCTCCCAAGCTTTTTAATAGACTCAAATATGAGTTTGAGGCGAAAACAATGGAAGAGCAAGAAGTTGGGGACACGTTCCCTGGCTCGCAACACTTTGGGGGTAGAGGGGCGTGTTGGAGCTTCGAGATGGGATTAGGAAGAATGACAAACACTTAATCACTCACATGGACCTACACAAAATCAAACAAATTGGTTAGTGCATAGTTGGAACACTTTTGGTGTTAAAACAAACCATGGGCGAACTCGGACTCATAAGACTCACCACGCTCGGACTTGGGGGAAGCCACCACCTTCCCCCTTATAGTATATATTGTGCCTATCCATGGGACCAACACCCAAATGTCATTTTGTCCTGAGAGTCCCAAAATTCCCATAGTTGGGATTCTTGCGACTTTGGGGGTCCATAACTTTGTGTGCAGAACTCCAATTGAGATGAGGTATAAAGCAAAGTTGTAGCCCTTGTGGAAAGCTTTCCAACGATATGTCGCACGCCATAACTTGTGTTTCAGATGTCCAAATGGGTCATGCGAGCCCATTTTAAACATTGACGTTACAAGAACTTTCCAATGGTATGAGGAACTCTTCAATCCATTGGGTTTCGACCCCTTTAATCGCTCTTTGAAGATTCGAGAGTCCACCAAGATTCCAACTCCCAATGTGGGAGCTCCTTTGGGAGTGTGAAGGTTTATTCCCTCACACTCTCTTACATTCCTGGGCTTCCATTTATCATAATTTAAATGAACATCAATCAATGTTTTCCATTCCCATTACAATTCTTCAAATCACCATAATTTTTTGACATTAAATTTATTTTGATAATATGGTACACATTGAAACTTTTTCAACAATCCAAATATCACATCATGCATTCTGAAGTTTTGCGATTCATAGGGAGTTCCAATTCCAAATTTTCAAACATTCATGATTTACCTTAAAATGTTTCTTGGGCGGCCTTTCTACTAACTAGCACACATTTTGTATGGGAATGTGTTGCATTTCATTGGGCTCATGTGACATCTTAAACTCATGTTTAATCCAACTTGAAAGAAAACATTTGGATTTGGATTCACATGACTTGAGAATGCATTCCCATTTTTGGAATCAATTCCCATGGAATCTTGGGATATTTGGGATAAGATTTCATGGGACATGTGGGATAAGGTTTAGGGGACCAAATATTGTTCAAATAGACAACTAGTAGGCATTAAAGCCATGAACCCTTCACCTCCACGGTGACATACCACAAATAATGTTTCAGTAAAAAATATAACTCATACTCATTTGAAATTTCACATGCATTATTTTTAAGTTAAGCTTGGTCAAAACTTGCCTTACACTTAGGCATTTAAACTCAAATTAGTTAAACTTGGCTAAGTTTAATTACCTTCGAGTATTAACTCATGGATGGTGAAGATGGGGCAAATCAAAGTTTCAAATAGGTTTTAGAGAAGGCTACATGTTCCCAAGCTTTTAAGAAATCAACAACATCTAAGATTCTTTTTATTTGATGTTATGTTTCAAAGCTTGTTGTATAGAGCAATTCAAACAAGATGTTTTAGTATCCAAGTTTTGTACTGATAATAGTCATGTTTCCATTGTTCTTAAGGTATGTTTCTTGTGGGATACCATGTTTTTAGTTTTATTTTTATGTCCCAGTTTCAAGTTTTATTTCTATTATGTTTCATTATTAACTTATTTTGTTCCTCATATTGTATAGTTTTAAAACACAAGTTTCAAATAGATATGTATTTATTTGAAACTTGTGCACCCAAAAAAACCATGAAACCATCCCACCCAAAACATGCACCTTTAAGAACACATGCACAAATTGGTTAATTTTTTTTTTACATACATTTCAACAAACCTCCAACATGATGTTACTAAATAGTTTAAACCCATTTGCACATTTCTTGAAGGTGCATGTTTCGGTTGGGTTAGTAATTGTGGGTTAGTTACATGTTTCTACATGTTTCTAATTTTTTATATGTACACATGTTTTGAATAAAACATACATTGTCGTAACCTTAGCCTTGGGCTCATGACGAAGGTAAGGGCTTGCAAGGTTGCGAGCCAAGAGGAAGCCCATGAGTGAAGGAAAGTGTGAGGAAATGAACCTTCACACTCCCAAGGGAGCTTCCACTTTGGGAGTTTGGAGTCCCGGTGGACTTTCGAATCTTCAAAGAGCAATTACAAAGGTAAAAACTCAATGGATCGAAGAGTTATTTATATCATTGAAAAACTATTGAAACGCAGATGTATAAAATGGGCTCACATGATCCATTTTGACACTTAAAACACAAGTTATGGCCAAAAGAAAGGTCAAAAGTCAAATTGGCAATTTGACTCTCGACCACAAAAAGTCAAGAATCGCCACGATTTCCTCGCGTGTAGGTGGCGTGCGACATACCTTGGGAAAGCTTTCGATAAGGGCTACAACTTTGCTTTAGACCTCATTTCAATCAAAAGTTTGCACACAAAGTTGTGGGAGTGCCAACTTTGGGAATTTCAGGACTCCCATTTGGGAGTCTCGGGACAAAATGCTATTTGGGTGCTAGTCCTGTGGACAAGCACAGAGTATACTATAATGGGGAAAGTGGTGGCTTCCCCAAGTTTGGGTTGTGGTGAGTCTTGTGAGTCTGAGTTTGCCCATCGTTCGTCCTAGCACCAAAAGTGCTCCAACTATGCATTAACCAACTTGTTGTTTGGTTTTGTGCAGGTTTGTGTGAGTGATTAAGTGCTTGTCATTCTTCCTAGTCCCATCCTAGAGCTCCAACACGCCCCTCTACCCCAAAAGTGTTGTGAGCCAAGAAGCATGTCCCCAATTCCTTGCTCTTCTGTTGTTTTCGCCTCAAATTCACATTTGAATCTATCAAAGAACTTGGGAGCATGTCATACGTTATACTTTTAGGTCACATGATGATTTGGAATTAACCTTTTAAAGTCCTTTTGGTCAATGTTTTCAATACGTCTGTTTTTAATTAGTTTTTTGTATTTACATTTGTTATGTTTCTGATTTAGACCATCAAAAGCAAATTCCATCATAATGACCTTAAACTATTCAACCAAAGGCAAGTGGATATTTGAAGAAAATGTTATGTTGTGACCCATACATTACCATCAAACATCCATGTGTAGTCGGTTGACCCTTTTACCCAATATGTTTTTGGTGAAGGATGACATGTTATGTTATTACAATGGTCCTCCCACAATTGATGGGTGTTTTTGGATGATGTCTAAAGGTTATTTTAATTTTATTTTCGAACATCTATCGACATTGGGTGAAGTCTTGTGACTTCATTGAAAATGATTTTTTAGTGACTCTTTTACATTGATACCCAAGGGTCATTTCTATTCATATTCCAAGTGAAATGACCCAGAGAAACATAACTTTATTTTTTTTGAAAAATGACATAAAAAAGAAAAAAACAGTAATACCATAATGATCTTGGATGTTCAAAGGTAACATTGAAATAACCCTAAAACATTATCTAAAAACACCCAAGGGTTATGGGAGGAACATTGCAAGATTAAAACATGTTATATGTCTTAAAAAAATAGAATTTTCTAAGAGGGTCAATCGATTACACATGAATGTTATAAAAACATGTGTATAAAAGAAAAAATAAAAGTGAAACTTAAAATTTCAATCAAAACATGTGCAAAAATGTTTGGACTATAATCTATAGATTTAAATACTGTAACATATAATATTGAAACACACATGTGCATATAAACTAAAAATTGAAACTTATAACAAATATTCTATAACATTTTATCTAATCTGCACATTTTTATAAATTGTTTAGTTTTTTAGAATACAAACCATAATCGCATGAACTATTATGTTGGAACTTTACATCAAAACTTTAAACACGGTTTGCCAAACAACACTAGAGAAGAACATGATAGAAGGAGACAACCCAACTTTTTTGCAAATAAATATTCAATGTGTATTTTTGCAACCTTTGGCACAACAAGTGTCAATCACTAGAAAATAATATAAAAACCATTGTGAACCGACAAACAACAAGAAGCTTGAACAAGTAAAACAATACATGTTATAGGTTTCTAAGATTGTTCATACATCACAATGCTACAATTTCAAAGAAACAATGAAAGAGAATAATATTTCAAATAACAAAACGACGAGATATATAATGGGAGTGGAACAACAAAAGCTATTTGGTGTTGCCATGATATTCAATTGCTATCAAAACCTTAAGTTAAAATTTACAATGGGGAAGTGACAATGAAGACGACAATGAAAATTTTGAATCCAAGGAAAAATACATGGCGGCAATGTCAATGTGGAAAAGGTGTAAAGCAAGATGGATGGGGATATAAGTTTGTTTGGGCATGGACGAGATTCTGATGGGGGGCACATGGACCATGGGAGCATGGGATTGAAACATAGTTCCTAAAACTTGACATATTTTGGTGGGTGTTAAGTTTTGGGGTTTGGGCTATTTGCACATCGAAACCTTTGTTGGGCCATCACCTAAAACTTGCCATGTTTTGATGGGTGTTATGTTTTGAAGCTCAGGTTGCCCATGCATTCAAATCGTGCCAACTCACCCCTAAAACTTGGAATGTTTTCATGTGTGTTATGCTTCAAAGCTCACATTACTCGCATGTCAAAATTCACATTGGGTTGCTTCAAAATGAATGACACATTTACAACTTGTTGAAATAACATCGAGGAAAGATTAGACATTATTTTGGTCCAATAAATTATTTCATTGGTTTATGGTGTTCCTAGAATATAGAGGAGCCGATCATTGAATACTTAAATGTTCAAAGGACACTTGGCATCACATTTGGAGTTGGTTGGGTTTAGGGTTTGAAAATGAGTTGCAAGCATTTAATGGGTACATCTGTCACCTTTGAGAAAAACGTTTGATTTGGTTAAGAGATTGTTGAAATATGGTCTTCCAAAGTCAAGGGTGTCATTGAAAACTAAACACCATGACCAATCATCCTTTCTTTTGGTTTGTAAGCAATGTTTTCCTTACTAACAAACACAAAAATCCTTATACATGTCCAACATCCATTATATTAGTACAATATTGATAAACTAATCCCCATAATGTATATTTGAAAAAAAGGTTTATTTTCATTCAATGGATGAGATGCAAAAATGTACATGGGCCTTAAAATCTATGGTAATATGAAACATGGCACCCATGAAACCCTAAATGCACTGCCAACTTCCCTAAACCCTAAATTTTCTTTATTTTTCTCGTTTCCTTTTTACTTCTTGGGCATGAATTAATTGTGAAATTTGGCATTCATTCAACATTTGTGCTTTTGTAGCTCTGCATGCTACTTCTCTTGGGTGTTATTGCAATCAAACTCTTTGTGTGCAAGATAATAGAACCCCTTGAAGTACAACTAGGTTTTGGTTTCAATTTGTGTAGGTGTTGGGCGTTGGTGGTGGACTTTGTGATCTTGAAGTTCCCATCATAAACTTAACATTTCATGATTTAGTAATGAAGATCATGTAAAAATTATTTATTCATAATTCATATGTTTCATGCATTAAAATTGTGCATTGAAAACATGTTTCACACATCAATTTATAAAAGATGTGAAATTCATGTGACATTCATTCATTCATAAGTTCGTATTTCATTCGTCAAGATAATTATTCGTGTGTGAAACATGTTTTCAATGCATGATATTCATGTATGAAATGTATGAACCTATGAATGAACAAACTTTACACGATTTTCATTATTAATTCATTGCATGTTAAATTTGTGGTGCCAAGTGTATGTAGTGTTTTTTTTTATCTACTGCATGTTGCACACCCTTTGACGCACCCCCAAGCTCCTTCATGAACACAACTATGAGTCCAAAGGTGAAAACAACAAAAGGAAAAATAATTGGGGTGTGCTCTTTAACTCATTACACTTTAGGGGTAGAGGGGCGTGTTGGAGCTTTGAGATGGGACTAGGATGAGCAACAAGTGAGTCAATCATTCACATAGACATGCGCAAACCAAACAACAAGTTGGTCAGTGCAAAGTTGGAACATTTTTGGTTCATGGACAAGCCACGGGCAAACATAGATTCATAAGAGTCACCATAGTGCGAACTTGGGGGAAGCCATCGACTTCCCCCTTATAGTGTACTTTATGCTTGGCCACGAGACCATCACCCAAATGTCATTTTGTCCTTGGATTCTTAAGTGGGAATCCCGAAATTCCCAAAATAGGGACCCTCGCAACTTTCGGGGCCCATAACTTTGTGTGAAGACTTTCGATTGAGATGAATTTTAAAGCAAAGTCGTAGGCGTCATCAAGAGCTTTCCAACGGTACATGGCGCGCCACTTGCACACAAGGAAATCAGGGTGATTTTTTACTTTTAGTGGTCGGGAGATTTTAGTGGTCGGCAATTTGACTTTTGGACCTTCTTTTGGTCATAACTTGTGTTTTAATAACCCAGATGGGTCATGCAAGCCCATTTAGACATCTACGTCTAAGAGATTTTTCCAATGATATAAGGAACTTTACGATCTAATGGGTTTTGACCCTTGCAATTGTTTTTTGAAGGCTTGGGAGTTCATCGAGACTCCAATTCCCAAAGCTCCAAATGTGTATAACATTTTTTTTTGTTTGCTAGGTGTTGCACCCACCCCATTCCTTTTTGTTTCTTGTGTGTAAGATATAAATCTTTTAAAGCTTGAAGCACATGTAACGTTTTTTTTTCTTTCGGGTGTTACACTGCCTGACACGTTCCCAACTACTTGAAAGACTCAAATGTGAATCCCAAATAGAAAACAATGAAAAAGCAAGGAGTCAGGGCACGCTCCCTGACTTGTAGCACTTTGGAGGGGTAGAGGGGCGTGTTGGAGTTCCGGGATGGGACTAGGAAGAATTGACAAGCTTCACTTACTCACACGGGCCTGCACAAAACCAACACAAGGTGGTTAGTGCATAGTTGGAACACTTTTAGTGTTAAGACGAGCCACGGGCAACTTAGACTCACAAGACTCACCATAGCCCGAACTTGGGGGAAGCCACCACCTTCCCCCTTATAATATACTCTATGCCTCTCCACAAGGCCCACATCCAAATGACATTTTGTCTTCGAACTCCCAAGTGGGAGTCCTGAAATTGCCAAAGTTGGGACTCTCGTGATTTTGGGGGCCCATAACTTCGTGTGCAAACTTTGGATTGAGCTGAGGTCTAAAGCAAAGTTGTAACCCTCGTGGAGAACTTTCCAACAAAATGTCGCACGCCACCTGCACGCAAGTAAATTAGGTCGATTCTTGACTTTTAGTGGTCGAAAGTCAAATTGCCAATTTCACTCCCGGCCTTTCTTTTGGCCATAACTTGTGTTTTAGATGTCCAAATGGGTGATGCAAGCTCATTTTAGACATTTACGTTTCAATAGTTTTTCAATGATATAAAGAACTCCTCAATCCATTGGGTTTTGAC
>Ga0209208_10001516_pt1 | contig 32835 bp, 19 predicted proteins | sample S1TSphfallax_3_FD_187694 | JGI IMG/M metagenome (GOLD analysis project Ga0209208, IMG submission 187694) | Host-associated microbial communities from peat moss isolated from Minnesota, USA - S1T2_Fd - Sphagnum fallax MG (SPAdes) (version 2) | ecosystem: Host-associated > Plants > Peat moss >...
TAGGTGGAAGTGAACCGGAATGGGAAATGCGAAGGACCGGGTGGGGGGGATCGACAGGGTGCATTATGCACCGGGTTCACACTAGTATTAATTATGTCACATTATCAAACTCCTCCTCCTAGCAAAATCTAAACTTCATTGATAATCAAGCCCGATAATGGGAAATGGTTGTAAATGAGGTGTAGGTGAATTGAATGACATTTGCATTTGGTCACACACCACACATCAACAAAAAAATTACTAAACTTATAGCGGCATCTATTGCCATTAGTAATATGCCTAGAGAAAGTTGCGAGTTTGTTGAAGCCCAAAATGGCCCAACTTTTCATGAAAATGTTATACAAGGTTTTCATGTTGTTCTAAACTAAGCATTGTCCACACCCATAAGAAGGAATCACCTTCCCACTCGAACCATTTGGCCCTATGCACAATTTGGTCATGCTCCTTGGATGTTAATTCAATTAGGATATATTTACAAATATGTGATAAAAAGTGTATCTTCATGTATGTCCAAAACACCATTGCCCTTTGGTTCAATGTTTACATCATAGGAATCCCTACACTATTAAAAAACATGTCCACAATAACTAAACTACCTTACAACTAAAGCTCCAAAACAACTAATATACAACCAACGTAACTATTGCATGAGCTATGAACCTATGAGTGTAAGATGTGAGCATGTGAGATTGATTATTGTGAGCACAAAAGATATATTTGGAACATTTTTGCCATGTAAATAAAATATTCTTACCACATAAATAGAATTTTTTGACATTCATACAAAGTATATTATGTTTACATGACAAAAATTTCCCATCTACATCAATTGAACATTTTAATCGCCACTTAAAAATATTTTCCTAACTTTGTTTAGGGTTAAGAATGAAAGGAGGTAATTAGACCACCCAATTTATAATGTTGTGCATTATTAGTCTATATTTAATTAACATGCTCAATCTAATGTGTGATTTTTCACATACGAAACATGATTCATACCTATGAAATTTATGAACTTTCATAATAATTCAATCATTTAGTAAATCAAAACATATTAAATCAAAATAGTAACAATTAGTGCAATTTTTGGCCTTGGAACAATACACATAACATCATTTCAAATGTTACAATGAACAATATGTTTTTACAATTTTTGGCGTCATTTTTTATTATTACTCCAAAATAAAAGCTACAAAACAAGCCAACAAGCAACAAACTTCATTGCAACAAGTTGAAAAATGAATGAATTTGAAATTACTCACAAAACATGACATGCTACAATGCATAGTACATGTGTTTACATGGCACTCATTTCGCTCATTTCCCCAATGAATTTAAAATCATAATCACAAAATCCATACAAGCACATGCTGGGAAGTTCCCGATTATATCTTCATATTGACTTTTGTTTGAAATTTTGCCACATATAATCTTATAGATTTGTCAATATTCAAGAATAGGAACTTCCAATGGTGGTTTAAAAGTTGTTACAAGAAGCCGGCCAACTTCCCATTGATTATAATGTTATTTTCAAATGGTAGTGTACATCAAGTAGCTTTCCGATTTGGTTCTATAGACCATGACATTACATCTGCCAATTAATTTATTGGAATGGAATTTTCCCCATTAAATAGACTTCGAGGAAGGATATGTTATCGTTTACTGAGAAATGTTTTTTTGGATATGTTATCATTTATGACGCACTCCCAACTCTTTGAAAGATTTAAATGTGAGTCCAAGTAGAAAACATCAGAAGAAGGAGTCGGGGCATGCTCCCTAACTCATAACACTTTGAGGGGGTAGAGGGGCATGCTAGAGCTCCAGGATGGGACTAGGAAAAGTTGACAAGCTTCACTCACTCACACGGGCTTGCACAAAACCCACACAAGGTGATTAGTGTGTAGTTGGAACACTTTTGGTGCTAGGACGAGCCACGGGCAACACGAACACACAAGACTCATCACAGCCCGGACTTGGGGGAAGCCACCACCTTCCCCCTAATAATATACTCTGCACCTCTCCACAAGGCCCACGTCCAAATGGCTTTTTGTCCCGAGACGCCCAAGTGGGAGTCCCGAAATCGCCCAAGTTAGGACTCTTGCGACTTTGAAGCCTCATAACTTTGCGAGCAGACCTTGGATCGAGATGCGACTTGAAGCAAAGTTGTAGCCCTCGTCAAGAGCTTTTCAACGGTATGTCGCACGCCATCTACAAACAAGTAAATCGGGTCGATTCACAACTTTTTCTGGTCAGGAGTCAAACTGGTAGTTTGACTCCCGGCCCTTCTTTTGGCCATAGCTTGTGTTTCAGATGTCCAAATGAGCAATGTGAGTTCTTTTTTTACATCTACGTTTCAAGAGCTTTTCAATGATGTAAAGAACGTCATAAGACATTGAGTTTTGACCCCTGAAATCGCTCTCTAAAGTTTTGGGAGTCCACCGAAACTCCATCTCCCAAAATGGGAGTTGCCTTGGGAGTGTGAGGGTTCACTCCTTCACACTTTTCTACACTCTTGGGAGTATGTGATGTGACTTTCGGGCTTTCTCTTGGCTCGCACCCTTGCAACCCCTTGGCCTTAGTTGCGAGCCCAAAGCTAGGGTTGCGATAATTTACTACATTGTGTTCTAATTAACTTGAACATTATCAACATGAAACCTTTGAAATATGAATTAAAAACACCATTCATTACCGCTACCTTATTCAACTTTCACCATAAGACACATTGAGTATCTATGTCTTTATATTGCATGCCACAAATGAAAATCTTCATCACTTTATAATAGATTGCATCAATCACATGGCAGGTGAGGGTTGTTTAGTCCTGAACACGTTTCACATGATCAAATATGATCCAAAATGTTTGGAGATCACCACCAACCTAAATCCACTTCACCAAATCACATCCACTACCATTTCCATCCACAAACATTTTGAACACGAACAATTTTTCTCCAAATTGTTATATTGGGAAAAAAACTATCTTGAATGTAGTTGTAACCACTATTGGCTTTGAGAGCTAGAATGCTAAAAATGTACCCTTTGTTACCTGAATGATGTTTAAAGGGTACAACCAAGTTCCTAACATTGGGAGAACAAAAGGTTGTGAACTAGTCCATCATGACTTAACACTATTTTGTTCCTTTCAAAGGTTTTGTCAACCCTTCACCATCTTCGTTGAACAAATGCTAAGATAGAAATGTTTTACTTGCAACCAACATTGCAATTATCCATGGGAGTAGTCAATGGGGGTGTGAGACACCTTTTCATGGACCAAAGCTTTGATTTGCACTTAATGACCTCTCTACACCTACCTTCCACCATCGGATGTTCATGTGTATTTAAATGAATAGTTGCTTGAATCAAATTTTCCTACTTGTGCATGACGTAATACATGTGAGCAACACATGAATTAACACAAAATGACACAACATTGTAGATTTTGTAATAGGACAAACTAAGGGTGAAATGATCATGGTTGAGGCCTTGAACATTGTTGCCAATCCAAGCAATTTCATTGGGGATTCCATTTAGAATGAAGTAATTACAAAGCTTGTTTTGACATTACAAATGACCCAAACACCTTATCCTGTGAAAAACAAGGTTGAAATCATTCTTGATGTTTTTCATTTTGACCTTCCACCAAGAATGGCCATTATACTTCCTATCCATTCATTGTATATAACCAAAATGGCCGTGTGGATTATCAATGAAGGGATTGCAAAGAAAATGTCAACATTAAATGCAAATATAAAGCTAGGAACATTCTTAATCCATAATGTATTATTGTTTTGTTTTTTCAACTCCAAAAGTGGCATAGGGGGCAAAAGACATTACCCTGAAATGATCCATGACATTAAGAAAAAAAATGGTGAGCCTTGAAGCAACATGTGGAAAGGATTGGAGTGAAACGTAAAGGAAAATATGATTAAAAAACAATAAGTTTGAAGGGTGTACAAAGATTGGCAATGCTCCATCTTCGTCAAAAAAATCCACAAGTCTATGATTGTAGTCTTGTGATCTAAAGCGACACTAATCGGTTTGTCCTTGAAGATGGTTTGTGCATGACTATAAAGCTTGAGCTTGGAGCTTTGAACTTGTAGCTTAAAACTTAATGTGATTTTAATCCACCTACATGGATGAATGTGTCCATATAGACAAATGTCATTTTTGCATGGATGAATTTCATTGATGAGTTGGATTAAATAAATAGATCATTGGATGAAATTCATCTATGATTGGAAGATAAATAAATTAGAAATTATTTATATCCATCTCCATTTTTTGTCCAAGTATTAATATTTCAAACTTGAATGTCATTTAATAATGATGGAAATTGTGCTTATAGGGTAAAATATGATGATGGGACCAAAGTAATTTTAAAATTTTGTCTGAAAAATCATTTTCATCAATAATGTTAAGATTTTTATAAAACAAATTCATGGGATGAGTGTTACCCCCCCCCCCCCCCCCCCCCCCTGCCCTCCATTGTTATCAACAACATTATATATGTATTTTGTGAAAAATTTAGGGCACCTTGAAAATAAATAATTATTTAAAAAACCTCATTGTCATCACTGTCACCTATGATGCTAGGTTGTTTGAAGGAAACTAATTAAGGTGTTTGAAACTAATTTAAGTTTATTTCAAAAAACCCGTTGTCATCGATGACAATAGTTTAAAGATATCTAAAACATTCAAACCCCATCATTGTTAATAACATTAATTAAATTTGACAAAAGTTGTGGCTTATTCAAAGAAAACTGAAGAAAATTCAGCCCCCATTGTTGTCCATGACGCTTATAAATAGGTTTGAAGGAAGTTGTGGCACCTTTGGAGAGAGAAAAAAACCCCATTGTCATTAATAACATGGGTTAGTTTGCTTAGAAAAAAAAAACAATTAATTTTTTTTTTGACAATGACCATGGGGTGGATGTTAACATAGTAATAGTAATTTAATTAAAACATATTGAAAATAATGGCATTTTAAACCATAGCCGTTATAAAGGAATTTACATTATATTATTCAATAAATCTTATATCATATGGAATTAAATTGTTTCACAAAACTTTAGTTAATTAAAAATAAGGCAAAAAAAAAAATCATCCATAAGGACTTAATGATAAAATAAACCATTCATCATAATTTTGATGGAAGTTATATATATTAAAAAAATGTAAATTCAAAATTTTTTTCATCCATACATTAGATGAATGAAAAAAATCATTCCTCGATAATGAAAATGAATGCTTACATTCATCCTTATTTTTGTTTCTATGAACTTACGTATACAATATTCATTTTGTGGTTAAATTCTTGGGTTTTATGCATGTGTGTAGGGGAAATAAGACATTTTACTATCCTAAGTTCCAACTTTAGGTTCATGCAACAACTTGCACTATGAGAAAATCATGTTCATAACAACTAGGCTATCTAGTTGTAATCTAGTTTTATTAAACATTTTTTAGTTACAATGGACAAATTGCCACAGACATAATTTTCTCATAATAATTGCCTTGTTTGTCCTTGATCTAAAAACCATGGGTGACAACATTGGCAATAATTATAACAATGTTTGGCATCAAAACAATGTTTTGGGAGTTTTTGGGGAGATTTTCCCCAATGATCTTGAATATTCAGGCATTGAGAGTCCATTCCAATCCTTATGTAATAATAATAGAAACTTGATAGAAAATTATAATAACATTGTTGTTGTCATCATATGCATCATCCTTGGATATGTGCACAATTCCAGGTTGGAAACCAAACATTACACACAAACATTTTTCAATAACGTGTGCAATTTCGAAATCATTAGCAAGGATTGTCAACTTAGGGTGTTTTTCAACATGAAACATTGCCACCCTATAAATCTTCCAAGGTGAAACCATTGAAAAGGTATATTTATAACAAAATTGTACAACTAGAATTGGAAGGGGAAATAGAGGACAATCAAAAGAAAAGGATAAAAAGAGGTAAGGGAATAGTTGGGAGGTGGAAAACAAGTGTTATGTTTGACCGCACCTTATTAGAAATGATAAAACCAATTTAAAACCAACCTTGGAGAAGGGAACATGGAAAAATTAGAGAATAAAAAAGGAAAAATGATTATGAAAAACATATTGATGGCAAGAATGAATTGCATCCAACTAAAAGATCAATCATTGCTAATTATCATTTTTTGGGTTGAACCTTGATACCCCAAATGATTTAATGATTCAATACACTACCTAATAATATTTTATGCATTAGCACATTGTTACGATGAAATTCCATTACAACAACAATGAAATTATACGTCATTGAAAATGGTGAGAGGAAAAAAAAATAAAAATTGAAGTTGTTTTCTTATCAAAATGTTCAACAATTAAATTATATTGGGATAAATACTAATTATCAATTCAAATTTGATAGGAAGGTCAATTTTGAGTGAAGGGTAACACTTTATATAACATTTTTGGACGAAATTAATATGGGTTGGGTTGAAACCATTGAGTTGCTAAATGTGTTGAATTCAAACTTTTTGCAAATCAAAAGTGAACAAAAAACCCTATTATGATTGCTATTTGGGAAAAAAAAAGACTGGTTATGTATATTTATGAATAATTAAAAGATTATATGATATTATTTTCTTAATTTTTCTTTGTGGGATTAGTGTCAAACAAAAAAATGTGCACACATAACATTCCCAACTAAAACATTAATACTTGTAGACAAATGGATTTTCAAATGGAAGAAATTCTAAATTTTGACTTGAGGTCCTAAAAGATTTAAATTAAAAAATTCATGAAAGTAACTTAAACTCTGCTTTAACAATTAGTAATGAAATACAAATTAGGAATCATAAGAATCATCTTGTTATAACACATAGTGTGAGGGGCTTCTAAATAGAGTATTTAATGAGGTCATGTTGAATTTTAGAATTTTATTAAATGAATTTGAAGCGATTTTGAAATTAATACCAAATTATGATCCTTAATCAAATTCCATATCAAAATCTCAAAATGCTTTCATATTTTGACATGTACACGCCTATTGAAAATAAATACATGATTACAACAAGGCACACATAATATTTATCAATAAAAAAATCCCTTTTATAAACATGTTGTAATTTTTTCTTTTGAATGATCTTGATTTTAAAACTAAGGAGTTGTCTTAACTTGCTTTTTCTAATGACAATATAAAAATTAGGTAAAATAGTCCAGTGCCAGTAACAATTTCATTTTCATAAATTATAAAAATTTATTATGATCAATGTACCGAAATATGATCGATAGAAGTGTTTACAGAAAGGTCAAAGGAATTGATTGTCCTTTAAACAAATGTTGATGATAAGAGAAATAAAAAAGTAACAAAATCCAAGGATATTCTTTAAAAAAAATGTTAAGTTACATTTATAAGAAATTATAAAACAATTCACATTTGTAAATCTTTCTTTAAATGATGTTCATTTTCAAGTGGCGCAAATTTGAAAGGTTCTCCATGTATGGTTATCAATTTTGATTTGAAGAATTGAAAAATGCAATTTGGTTGTTATAAATAAATAAATTGCAATATTCTTGAAAACTAATGAGTATGTTTAATGGAATTCCTAAAATAATTTGGAATAGTAATAATTTTGAATGACAAAATTTTCAACTAGATTATTTTCAATTAATTTGAAATAGAATAATAAAACCATGGTTTTGGTAAAATGATTTAAACATATTCTTTGGAATGGATCAAAATAAAATTATATAAGTGTAATATTTAACATTCTCCAATAATTATTGATAATAATTGTTTATTGTTTAGATAGGAGTTCATATTTGTTTTCTTGTTGTAGAGATGAAAGATTAAAAGAGGTCAAATGCCACATACTCCACAACAGAGAAAAATTTATTTTTATATGAAGAATTTTCATTTCAAGAATTTTAGATGCATGAAGTGAGAGAAGGTGAACAAAATTTCGAGACAAAGGAGACAAAAAATGAATTTCCATTTGACAAATCCCAAGTAGTGGAGGAGAAATATCAAGATGTTGGCTAGGAAAAAACCATAGTTGAAAAACAAAATCTAACAAAACCTCTTTTCTACAAAAAATCTACAGGAAGAAAAGGTAAGATGACGCACCACCAAGCTCCTTTATGGACTCAACTACGAGTCCAAAGGTGAAGACAACAAAAGGAGAAAGAGTTGGGGCGTGCTCCCTTGCTCACAACACTTCGAGGGTAAAGGGGTGTGTTGGAGCTTCGGGATGGGACTAGGAAGATTGACAAGCACTTCACTTACTCACACAGACCTGCACAAACTAAACAACAAGTTGGTTAGTGCATAGTTGGAGCATTTTGGTGCATGGACGAGCCATGAGCAGACATGGACTCACAAGACTCACGACAGCCCGGACTTGGGGGAAGCCACCACCTTCCCCATTATAGTATACTCTATGCCTAGCCACGGGACCAACACTCAAATGCCATTTTGTCCCAAGACTCCCAAGTGGGAATCCCGAAATTCCCACAACTTGGACTCCCACAACTTTGGAGGCCCATAATTTCGTGTGCAGACCTTTGATTGAGATGAATTCTAAAGCAAAGTTATAGCCCTTGTTGAGAACTTTTCAATGGTATGTCGCACGCCACCTGCACATAAGGAAATTGGGGAGATTCCTGACTTCTAGTGCTTAAGAGTCAAATTGTCAATTTGACTCCCAACCCTTCTTTTGGCCATAACTTGTGTTTTAAGGGTCCAAATGGGTCATGTGAGCCCATTTCAGACATTTATGTTCCAAGAGCTTTCTAATGATATAAGAAACTCTTCAATCTAATGGGTTTTGACCCCTGTAATCATTTTCTAAAAATTCAGGAGTGCATCAGGACCCTAATTCCCAAAGTGGGAGCTCATTTGGGAATGTGAGGGTTCATCCCTTCCCACTCTCTTGCACTCACAAGAGCATGCAATGTAATTCCCAGGCTTCGCACTTGGTTTGCACCTTCGCAAGCCCTTGCCTTGGTCACAAGCGCAAGGTTAAGGTTGCAACATAAGATTATTGTATTTCAACAATTATTCTTTCGGAAAATTCAAATGCTTTCATTGAATTTAAATCTCCTATCATGAAAAAAAACACAAGCAGCAAGATCTTGTTTTCAATTCCATAATTTATGAGAGAAGAAACAATGTTCTTAAAAAATCCTTATTCTTTTATTTTGACTTTAAGATTTTAAGAAAGACCATTTTTTGGATAGGGTTTTGAATGTATTTTGATTTTTAAATTTTCAAAATAAATAACATGAATTTGATATCTAAATATACTTAAATATGATATTAAAGGTTGTAACAACTAACATTGATCCAAGGTTGCTCTACTTAACTTTGAAATATTAAACTATGCAAAAATAATTCTTGAATGAATAGAAGGATAAACTATGCTTGAAATCGAATTTCACTACATGGTTTATGTGAGTGTATTGGAAAGATGTGGTGGAAGTCCTGTTGTTTTTTTTTGAGATTTTCATGTATTTATTCATTGTGTTGGTATTCTTGTAAGAGGTGGGGGACACACATTCTTAACAACTTGAGGTAAATTTCTTGTTCAACCCCAAATTTTCATGCTTTCAAGTTTTTCTTTCATTTCATCTCAACTTTTTTTTTCGTTTCATTTCATTTCATGCTTGCCTTTGGCCATGCCCTAACCATGCTTAGAAGTTCCAAACATGGTAAAAGGAAAATTCTTACTCTTAGCCTCCTTCCTTTAGCACCAAAACTAAGGGTTGAAAGAGGAGGGTTTTGCTTGCAACTTTGTTTTCAAGTTCCAAACTATGGAGCTCGGAGCTTGAAAATAAACTAAAAGAAAATTAATTGCCCTTCAGCCATGCCCATTGCAAAGCTTGGAAGTTCCAAGCATGGTCGAACAAAATTTCTTTTGTTTTTGGCCTCCTATTTTCAGCGTTGAATGTAAGAGGCCAATAGAAATTTCTTTTTTCAGCCATGCACCAAGTTCAAATCTCCACACTTGGAGCTCAAGGAAGGTTGAAAACAATTTTTTTCCCTATTGGCCATGTGCAAAGCTCCAAGCATCTAGCTTGGAGCTTGAAGTGATGTCAAGAACATTTTTTTCCTTTTGGCCATTACAAAGCTCCAAGCATGGATCTTAAAGCTTGAAGTAGTGTGAAGAATAATTATTTTTGTTCTTAGGCATGTGCAAGGCTCCAAGCATGTAACTTGGAATGGATGAAGATGGGTCGAAAGAAAAAAAATTTGGTTTTGACCTTTTACTTTTGGCATCGAAAGTTAAAGGTCAAGAAAAACTTTTTTTTCTTTTTGGTCATGTGTGAAGTTCCAAGCATCAAACTTTGAGCTTGAAGGAAGGCCATGAACAACAAAAAACTTGCTTTTGGACTGCAACTTTGGGTATTGAAAGTTAGAAGTTGAGAGCAAAAAAAATTACTCTTGGCCTTTCTTCAAGCTTTAAGCTTTGAGATTAGAGCTTGATAAAAGGGCATGAGGAAATTCTTTGGATTTTCATTGTAGTTCTTTTCCTCCAAAATATTTCATTTCTAGGTTTTTGGATTTGTAAATATATATATATTTTTGAAGTAAATATATTTTGGAAATTCTTCAATGTGTTTTTGTAGGAAACTTTTGAAATTGGAAGTTAACCAAAGGACGTATATTGAGCTTCTATTTTAATTTTTAATCCTCAAGTGAAACATTCTTATTTTAACACTAATGTGATTGCCTTTTCCAAGTTCTTAGATTGCACAAAATGGGTCTTCTTAGCTCATGAGAGGACTTGCATGAAATTTTAAAAGAGGTATATATTTTAAAACCATTGCAGAGTTCTTTGTCAAATGCCATCCGTATGTACAATCAGAAATCAAATTTGGTTACCTTGGTTACAAGAACATAACTTTGAATCAAACCCAAGAGAATAAATGAAGCACAAAATTTTGGAAGATGTGCGAGTGACATCTTCTGCATTGGTACAATTTTTGACGCCCATCAAAATTTTGATCCATTTTATTTCTTAAGTTTAAACATTATTTTTGTTTCAATGTGCTTCATCCATTATTTTTGTCACACATTTCTTGAGGTTGGTCATGAAATGTCTTTCTTGGCAATTGGCCATGTTTCCAATTCTTCAACCCTTGTGGATTCAAATCTAACATCTTGAAACAAAGGCATTTTATAGGTCTAAATGAATGAAAAATTCAAGATAGTGGAGGTCTCAAATAAACACAAGAGTCATCCCAAAGTGAAAATTTGGATGAATATACCTTTCTGTAAAATGATTTCAATGCCCAAAGTCCATTTGACATTGAAGATCAATGTGTTGAAGATGGAACATGTGTTCCATATGGGATATTGTGAAGGGGATAAAATTTTCTATGTTTTTTTAACTAACTAGCAAGGGGAAGGGAATTGGTGGAAAATCACATTCATGAATCAAACTTTCGTTGGAGACATGTGAGTGTTTCTTTTGAGGAAGCCTTTAATTCAAATGTAGACTTGAGGAGGTTTTATTATTATCCCCAAGCTTGGATGCCTTTTATTTCTAGAATCTACCCCCATGACCTCTTGTGGCACATTTCTATAGATTCCATTATGTTGGATACGAGAAAGGGCCTTGTCTAGTTGTTTGTTGCAATGATAGACCTTATAAATATGATTTTTCATAGTTCCTCTTTGAAGCTCAAAACTACCTTGATTTTCTCCTATCCATCTCCTTTTTTTCCATTAAATGTTTGTTTATTTTATTATGTAAGTTTGTCAAAATCAATCATGTGAAACTAAGTTTCATTCATGATTTTTTTTGCATTCAAAGTATTGGGAAGATTCCTTTGATTTAGTTCAAGGATGTCACGAGTCTTGATCTTTAAAAAAAATTTGAGAACAAGTTTCGGAAAACCTAGTATTCTTTAACACAAGGGAGTTTTTTCAAAAATATTTACAAGTTAAAAATTTTCATCATCTATCCCTTTCAATATAAGGTATTTATTCCATTTGAACAAAATCAATGACAAGATGTTTTTCTTTTTGATTTATTTGAGTTTTCTACAACAATGGATGTTATAGTCAAGTTACATCATGAAGAAGTGCCAAGTCCCAAGTTGAGATCCACTTCCAAGTTCCAAACATTTATGCAAAAGACAATGGAACATGTTCGAAAACATCACAATATTTCATTCATGAAACATCTTTCAATATGTGACTTGACTCTTGGTCCTCAATTCTTCAAGCAAATTCAGTTCCATTACAACATGTTCAAAGATGTTCATCGAAAAACTATAGATATTCACTTCCACCTAGGTCACAAATGAGCGGAAGGTTTCATGGTTGAAGACATGAAACCAGTCCAATGTGTTGAAGGAGGCCAAAAAGTTTCCCAAACAAGGATTCTTAAATGGTACTTTTGATAAATGGCTCCACAAAACAACTTTTGTGGTTTTAAGTAAACCCCATCCTCATTTCAAGTTGAAAGAATTCTTGAATAACATTCCATTTTTCATTTGGAGGTGGAGGCACAAAAACTATTTTCTACTATTGTCATCGATCTTAGGCTTCAACTCAGGGAGTTCTCTTAGTTGCTAACTCTTTCCAAGTATATTCAAAAGTGGAAATTGGCTCTTTTGGAGACGTGCTTTTTTGGAGAAGTTGAGCCCAAAGATGCAATTCAAAAGAGTAAGTTGTGGGAGTAGCAACTTGGTGGGATGGAGGCTCCCAAACAGGTACTATATACGCAATGCAATCTCCTAATGTCAACAACTAGTCCTTGATCTCCATGGATTTGAAATTTCCAGTGGACTTAGACATTTGTCTACTTCAAGTATATTTGTGCACATTACATACCTGAAGTGTGTATAATAAAACACAAAATTTGTGGCTGGGCAACACCAAGTATGTCTGGTCATCAGACACATCTTGAGCAGGCGATTGGGCAGTGAAGGAAAAAAGAAGGAGATAGGACCCATTGCTGATGTAATATCTTCTGTTTAGTTAGTATGGTTCAACAGAGCCCCATCAATCCAATAGGCTACTGTGTTGAATTTATTGCAAACTGTTTATCAAAACTGGCACATACTTTAATAATGCCTTCTATATCTTTCTTGATGCTAGTTTTCAGGGACGACTTCCCAATAGAACGGCTCCAGCATTGAGGTGAGGCAAAGCTAAATCAAATAGAAGTCACAACTAAGATACTCCTCCAATGGTTTCATGTTTGCTTCAAGGCTTTATGGCAACCTGTGTCTCAACAGTGCCAGGGTGCATATAGTTTGGCAATATTCGCATTTTCTGGATGTTACACATCCTCATGAAAGCTCATGGGAAAAGAGATGATCAACCAGCTTATTATGTCGGCCACAAGACATGGACTTTGGTTGCCATTTTTGGAATACGCTTGGCATTACAAACTCTGGAATACCGTCTGTTTCAAAATTCTAATGAAATAGGTGATTCAAACTTGTACCATTTTGGGGGTGTGATATAGGAAGGTGAGTTATTCCTCATTTACCTGACCAATCAGGATTACATGGATATCCTTGGAAAGGCCGAGTTGTTCAAGTCCATCAAACAGATATTGGGTTCACAAGAATGAAATCTTCTATTGCACAATAGGAAACCTATGATTGAGTAGATGGGCTCTTTACTCTTGTTTAGTCAGAGCTTTACTCTTTACTTTAGTCAGAGCTGCGAATTTCTTCCCCTAAATGTTGGATGAGGCTTGTTGGGGGTGAACCAGCAACTACTAGTACACCATGAGGAATGGACGGTGGGTGGACATGATCTCTCTCTCTTAAGTTGTAGGTGCAGGAACCCTACCCCTCCTATGTCTCATGATCTATGTATGTTCATGATAACTTTCAACAGTGTGCTTTATGGCAGGTAAAGCCCATGGGTGGAGAACATTCCCAAAATGCCAGGCAAGTTTGGGTATGTCCTCATCTTAAGACCATTATTTTGGGAATGCCCTACCTTGGGGTTTTATTCTTTTTATCTTGGCCAATTTTGGCTGGTTGGAAATTCTTTTTAATCCAAAAATGCTAAAAATGATAAAATTCCTTTGCTAGTATTTAATGCCAAATTTGGCTAAAATGTCTTCATGAATGAATGATCTCAACTTGTTTGACATTACAAATTGAAAAATAAAAATGGCTTTACCCTAAAAGAACAGGAATAAGACCCTGAAAACTTGCTAAGTTTATAACTCGGGATAGGAGGAAAAGTTACTGAACAAACTCTTGGGAGAATTCCTTACCATATGTGCAGCTTCTGAACGCCAGTTACAACACTGGTCAGCAAGAATCCTGGCTTTTGAGGGCTCTTTTGTGTTTAAGTCACAATGAATGCCTACCTTGACCCAGGACCGTCCAGAAAACCACAACTTCCTCAAGCGAGTACTTTACCCTACGGTACAAACTACAAACGTCTGGAAATTTTTGCAGTGTAGCTGGAGGCTGTGTTACGGTGCAGGATTATGCCTCTGGGTGTTGTGGTTTTACAATGGGCTTTATGTGTACAGTAAAGCCCTAGGTAGAGAGGGCTGTGTTGAAAATCTCAATGTTGAAGTCGAAGATCCTGCAGGAAAGGATGAGGAAGTCTGGAATCCTTGTGAAATTCGGAGATGTGGGAGGGAAACTGCCCACCCTAATTAGTGTACTTTTTCATGGGCCAGGCTTTTACGAAAAGCATACAACCTCTGCCCTGCTCTAAGAAGGTTGCAAATCTTGACATTGTGTAAAAAGCCCATGGACAAGAGCTTTAGCAAAATTGGGCTTGCCAAATTTTGACTCTTGACTCTTGCCTAATGTGCCTTTAATTCAGTCATTACCTTGCCCTTGGGCTCCACCCCCTACTGAGAACAAACAAATGAAGCATCTGAGTGTGTAAGTGATATTTTTTTGTGGCAAATTTTAGTCATTTTGTGAAAACATTTTGGAAAAAAAAATTCTGTCACGAATTCCTTGTTTTTCGAGGTTAAAAAAAAAGAGTAAATTTTTTTGGCCAATGATCTCAACTATTGTCTACAATATGAAAGGGTGTTTAAGATTTTTTACTTTTATATTTTTCATATTGCCAAATTTGGCTAAATATGCTTATGGGTGATCACCACGTGAGCAAAATCGCAAAGTTGAAAAATAAAATCACTGGAATAAATGATTAGTCCTCTGTATATGGGATTCCATAATTACACAAGATGGATGGAGGATCCTAGTTATCAGAGATAACATCCCTGTTTCAATCTGACAGGCATTGTACTGCTTTGGGCACTTGTTTTTGAAGCTCATGGTGTCATCAATCTGTGCCTTACTTACCACCGATCAATCCATGCACTCCTGCTTCACACATTTTCAAGATCATCTGCAGCTGTCATGCAGTCGGCACAGTTTTGGACATCAATAACACAGAGATCGAGGCTCTGAAAAAGGAAATCACAGCCGAATGGGAGGAGCTTGAGGATAGAAGCGTGACAAGCAATCATTGTCCTGTCGCTAACAGGGAACATCAATAGAGGATGTGGGTCAGACTTTTGATGAACTCATGCAAACGGTACAAAGTTGGTTTTGGCATCTAATCATAAGCCATAGGCTAGTGTTGTTACTCGAGAAAACCTTGGTGCACTTTTTAAACCCTTCGCAGGTTTACTTAATGCAAGGGTGCTGCTGATAGAATCCATGCAAGGACCTGTCCAACAGTGTTTTGTTCTTGGAAGTTTGGTTTGTAGCCAAAGTGCCAATCATCCACATGAACTTGATGATCATCCCTAGCAGGCTTTCTTTGTTTTTAGGCGAAAAAATCGCCAAAATATGACACCAATCCAAATTTCTGGCGAAAAATCCCTGTTTTCTCAAAATCGTGTTGCCAACATTTCGCCGAGTTCTAATTCTTTTGGGGAGAGTGTCGCCACCAGCCTGTCTATAGGCTAGACATTTAATGGTTCTGTACAAAATTGTCACCAGTTTTGTCGAAATCTGCCTTCGGAGGCTATGCTACAAAATTGAAAAAAAAAAAAAAACACCGATCCCTAAGAAGATTTAGCCAAATCTGGCTATAAATCATATATGAAATACAAATCCTTAATCATCTGTTCATATTTTTGGCTTCACACTGAAAAACAAAGATAGAAATCTGGTGATTGAAAATATCTAATATCACTTCATTTTAAAATTCTGAATTTCGCATTTTGGCGAATTTTTTCCTACCAAAAAAAAGGGCTAAATAAACAAACAGGTGGCTCATTGCTTAATACCTCTGCCCCCTTATGGCAAGTTCTAAATTAGTGTTGGGCAGGTATTTGATTTTGTTAATGACCACCACTCCCAGATTCTAAATATTTCAGAATCAAAGAATCATAAGTTTTTAAAGAATAAAAAACCACCCATTTCAGTTATTTCAGAAACCTCAAGGAACCCGTGGTTTTCATGCAAGAACTGATAGAAAGACCACTGTTTTTGTACACAGGTATTTGGGTTTTTCAACTTTGGTGAGCACTGAGAGCTATGAACACATATCAAAATCAGTTGTTTGAATCTATTGAGAACCACAGTGATAAACCCCAAGAACTGCCCGGAAAACCATGGGAGTCTGTTCCAGTTTCTACTAACATCAAAACACTAGTTCTCAAAACTTACAGTTAACACTTCAAACTAACAACAGTTTAAAAAAAGGAAAATGTTCCATGAAGTTCCCAAAAACTGAACCCACATCTCATAGTACCACCTGGTGAACATTCCTCCGAATGTTGCACCCAATGAAAACTATCAGCAGTCTCTTCATTTGGAACAATTGTACATCATGACTTCCCGACGAATAATTGAAACCCATGTTTCCAGGGAAAACACATATGAACCATCTCTGCCTGTGGGTGGTAATACATCACAATTAGACATGAACTATCTCTACACATGTACTAGGGTGTTGATGAACAGGCTTCGTATCTTCATAAGTACTCAGAGTCTGTCATTACTTATGATTTAAGTCAGTCTGGAAGGGATCAAGACAATAGCCAAATTGAGGTTAGGGGCATTTCAGATCTGGACAGCATGACAATAACCAAACAGCAAGCATGAAAAGGGGGATCTCAGTCAGGCCTGCTGATGCTGATGCTGATGTTCCCAGAAAAATAGAAAAAAGAAAGGAAAAGGAACTCCCCTGCCTAAAGAAAACAGAGAACAAGAACACAATACAAAGTTAAGGATAAGTTTGCATGAGAGCAAAGGTCGTACACATTTTTCATGAATCTTCAATAGCAATATGTACTATATTGACTATCTAGCATAAAATCCCCAATAATAGGTCAAACATTAATCAAAATAATGAGTTTCTGTCACCATACTCAGCAGTAACAAGAAAACCTGTGATGCTGGTAGCTTAACAATTCAAAAGAGAGGGAAGACAAAAACACCCCACAAAGAAAGAGAGGGAAAACAAAGATAAAGAGAAACGGAGAAAATGAAGAATTGGAGAAAACCAGGGTTGGGCAGTTATCAAAAACAGGAACAGACCTTGGACAGTTCTCATGATGGTTTTTGGAACCACAACCATGGCTCTCAAAAAATCAAAGAACCAGTTTCCAATATACAACCACAGTTCTAAACAAAATTTTAAAATCCAAAGAACTGCCATTATTACCAGCAATTCTTTACTAGCTCTTTCAAAGGAATGACCACTTTTTTGAGGTTTCTGAAATAATCAGAACCAGAAGTTCTCTAATCTTGAAATATTTAAAAATACCAGAACTCACAGTCATTAACATAACAAAATACCCACCTAACACTGGAGAAAACCCAGAAAAGGAGGAAGAAAACAGAAAGGATGAGAACATTGAGAGCAAGAACATTAAAGAATCAAGTGGGGTTAGACAAGCTCCCCACTTACGATTCAGAAACCTTTGAAATGATCCTTTTGAACATTCCACTGGCAGAAAAAACAGAAATCTTCCTTGGTTAAGTAAACCTCTGGTTTGACTCAAAAGAAACTGTTCATCATTTCTATATCAACCAGATAACTGCACCTTGAACAAGTGTCATTCCTATTTGTGACAAGAACAGTAGAAAATCTTAGGAAAAAGTGTTCACAAGAAGGGGCAAGTGGAATCTGGTGAAAGCAATGTGCGCGGTCAAAATTTACCTTGATCATGGATATGGTGACTTGAGTTTTACACAGACAGCCACACACTTGACCAAGAGCCAAGCCCCTTCAATGCCTTGGTAAATTCAATAACCACCATCATACTTGCCTGCAAATCAAAAGGTGGGCCTAAAACACTACCTTTGCAATACTAGTGTACAAATGTGCACCCCTGTAGTTTGATGAGTCATGGCTTTCATAAGTTAGAATTGTATCAACTTGCACTCTTAGCTCGTTTACACAAGGAATGCAAAATTTGTGGGACCAAGCAGATACCGTCTCATGGTGCACGTTGGTATACTGCCCCTGGCCGAAGCTCTTCTAATGAATTGAAATCCCTGAAACCCCCCACCTCTCGCAGGCCTGACCAGCCCCTCCGTGACAGAAACTCATGAAAATCATCATCTGTGAAGAGTGTTCGATTCTCTGTGGTGCCTGTCATGCGCCCCGACTCATCATACAGGCACACCTTCACTGTGAACCCTGAACTCAGCAGCAGTCATTGCAAGGAAAGACATCAATCAGTTTCCACTGAGCATGCAAACCCCTTTACAACAACTCTTTGGAAATTGGAAGGCTTGAGACTCTGGGAGATGTTTTGTGGTTTTGTGACACAACAAGGCACAGCTAAGAAGCTTGGCTGTGATCAGTTGGTGTTGTCTTGGTTATTGTTTGACCAGCTCCCAATAATGAATGGATAGAACCAATATTAACACATGCTATGTGAACTACACTTGGAATGTTATGTTCAAAAGCCTTTCTACAGTAAGTTCCCAAACAACATTGCACTCTCTGAGGATTATAACAGTGGAAGCTTAACTGTTTGCAAAACACAGTTGCAAAGACTTATGAAATTTTGCTAGTGCGGATAATACACTCAGCACTGTCAGTCATACATCAGAAAGAAAAATGAAGAAAGAGGGACATGCCTGGATCCAGATTGAGAGAATATTGGCCTTGTGGCATGTTACGACTCAATGGTTGAATCACACCCTCATCATCTTCCAACCAAAATGGCCGCCTTGATCTGAGGCCACAAGAAGTCTTGATTGACTCCTTGATTGACTCAAATGGTCCATCTACTCTAATCCTCCGTGTCATGTCCCCAAACTTCACTACAATGACCTTCCCTCTTGATAATTGGCCATCTCCACCTGCATTACTCCAAGACCATTTTTGAACTTAGCAAGTGGCACCCTGTATCTCATAATCTGTTTATCTAAGGTGGTTACAGTTGAAAGCAGCTTCCTTTTACTTTGCCTTGCATTACTTCCTCATGCTCATCTGCTCAAATGGACTCAACATTCTTAAATGTGAAACGTCAGAGCTGCTACACATTTTCACCAACAGTGATCAGCAAGCACATTTGAAGTCACTGAAAACATAGGGCAGATTGGAAGATAAGGATACAGGAATCTGGGAACTACTGAACAACAAAACTTGAACATTGAGATTTCAAACACAGACTAAGCAAATGCAACTCAGCATACATATCTATGAGATTGCAGACGAAATTTCACAATTACACTTTGAAAGTAACCAATGTGTCAGTTCCAGCAAAATCAAAACTAACACAACACCAATGAGTGCAGTCATAACCTTTGGAGTGGCACTCAAAAGGTATTAGATCATCCCTTCATCATGGATAGAAGAACTGATTAGCTGCCATTACTCCCCCACTGACTTCATCAGCTCCCAAACAGCCTTGGGTTTAGAATCTAGATAAAGTGTCTGGTAATCTGTCCAAGCTATCAGCAAACAATTATCCAAGAACCTGTATCCTGAATTTCTGTCACATTTTTACTAGGCACAACAGGAAGCCTCTGTCATGATCTTGGCTAAGACTTAAGAGACATGACTGAAAAAAGAAGAGTGAAGTATCCTCATTCAAGCTGCATTCAAGATTCTGAGGGCAAGCTTCTTGTCATTTTTTAGCTTGCCCCTGTACAGACAGGGTAAGCATTTAAGGTGCCTGAAGGATAGGGAGAGACCTATACAGAGGGGGTAGTGGTAGAACCTCGGCTTACATGTAGAACAACCACAGCTGGGCCATGAACTTCAGTGATGTTCACACTACAGTCCTCGTTCCAAACAAACAACTGCTGATGAATAATCTGACCAGCATGCTTGGAACTTGAAGGACAAATTCAGCTCATTAGAGTCATTGTCACCTTTTCATACTGCAGACAAAGTTTCTTTTGCAGTACTGCAAATGAAGACTTTGTCAGTCAAGTTGATACATGGGATACAGAAACACACCACATCTTCACACCAGTCCAACTGATCATTCAGAAAGTGCTGAGCTACCACATAGTCATGTTGTTCAGGGATGACATCAATCAACAAAGAACAGAATAACAATGGAAGATTTCCCAGTAATGGGAATTACTACACAACTAAAATCAATCAGCAATATCAACAACTTAATTTTCTAACTTAGGACACATCAATGCCAACCAAGTATAGAAAGAACACTGTGTACCATTTACAGAATGGCTCCCATACAACTTGTGAATGTTGGAAAAGGAGCTACAATCAACAATCATGGCAAACTTGTCCAAACTGCAATTATGACATGAAGCAGGTCTGTGGACATGAATCCACAGGGTTTCAGTCCACTTCACTGTTCCATTAACAGTGTAAACTAACATGATTTGTTTCAAATATAATGGACCCACAAGTAAGCAGGAAAAAGAAGGCAAAAGCTCAAAACATGGGGACATTCTCTCTAACAGTGGGCAGGAAAGCAAAGCATTTCTTTGCATGCATCAAAAGGCAGGTTTGGCACATCTTCGAACTTTTCTTTCCAAACTGAACCTTACATGGAGACAAACAGTGTTATGGTTTATACACTTATGAGATCGAGATTGCAGAGAAAGCTCAAAACTAAAACTTTGAAGATTACAATATGCGAGCTCCAGCTAAACCAAAACAAACACAACAAGAATGAACTCATGCAGTCTTAACCTTGTGAGTGTCAGTCACAAAGTATCATACTGTCACCTCCATAATGAATGGCAGCTGCTAGCCATTACTCTCCACTGACTTCACCACCTCCTGGTGCCAGTGTAGGAAGTCTACAATAATCTGCTCAATATTCTGGGCAGACAATTAGAAGAAAAACTGCATGCTGAGTTTCTCTGCAATGCCTGAAGCAGTTTGAAGACTCAGATGTGCTGTCACTCTTGGCTAGTGCTCAAGAGCCATAACTAACCAAATAAGTAAAAGCATGATCCTCATGCAAGCTGCAACAAGCTTGAGAAGGTAAGCATCATGTTATTTTTGCTCAACACTGTACAAGCAAGCAGTGAAGTCAAAAGTATAGCAAAGTACATAGCAAGTGGTGGTCAGGGTCTCTGAACACCCTGAACATATCAAGCTGGGTCTGTGCTATGGTTTACAGTGAAATAGACCAGCCAACTAATTTGGACTGGCTCCTCACCAAGAATCACTGCCATTAGAATGGGCCATGTCAATGATGCAAACATTGACAGGTGATGAGTCCACTCAAGCCAGATCCATGGCTTGCAACAAGGTTTTGATTGCTCTCTGGCAAGGAAACAATGACATTGCAACCTAATCCCTCATGTCAGCACGGTTTATCTTATACGAGTTCATATGATCATGAGAAAATTCTTTGAAGAACTTTTCTTAAGAACTTTACAGATGGATGCAAGGCTTCATAGCAGATGAGGTGGTTTGCCAGTGAACCATCAAAAGGTACTGGAAGTTTCTTAGGCATCTCAAGCAGCAGATAAAGCATTTTACATTGGCAGCGAGCACCCAAGTTGAATTTGCACCCAACGCATGAAGAGATATAATAACTTCCATATATTTTTGTCTCTTTTCTTCCTCCTCACACTGTGACTGACAGATTGCATTATATTGGTAATGGAACTCATGACAGCAGACTTGAACTCATGTGACTCTATGCCTCACCTCACCTGCAACTTGAGAAGAATCTTAACCAAAACCAGAGAGCAGATCAGCAATTTTAGGCATGCTGCGAATTGGCATATTCTGTGTTTGCCACAGGTTATGGTGCATTATCATGTGTCTTGCCAGTTTGCTTCCAAATGCCATGGATGCACTATGGCACGATATGGTGGTTGAAGGAATAGCAATGTTCCATATCAATGTGACCATCACTTATCACTTGCATGCAGGCATTCAACGTCCTGGAACATTCCAGCTCTCTTCCAGATCACTCAACTTCCCAGGAGCAAACTTCCAAGCTCTACAGATCAACAGAAACAGGTGAGCCACTGAAACCCTTTCAAACAATATCTACAGGTACCTTTTGGTGGGAGCTGCAAGGCATCCAGCTTGGCTGGGCTTCTGTACGGGATGGACTTGGCTCGATCACTCAGAAGCTCCTCCAGATCTTTGAAGCATGCCACTCTTGATGTACCTTTGTCTTGTACCTTGGCCTTCTTGTACTCTTTAAGCAGATTGCGCCACTTATCTGTGCACATTGTAGGAGAGCGGTCATAGCCGCGCTCCTTCATTTTCTGAGAAATTTGCTCCCAGAGATGCTTGTTGCTCTTGGATGTGTTGAACATATTGTCCATCTCCTTTCGATATGCAATCAATGCTTTTATCTCGTCCTGCACCCATGTTTCGGCCCTCTTCTTGGGAGCCTTGATCTCTACATCCTCACCAGAAGTATCTGCAAGAAGCATCTGGTGCATAGTTGCCAGCTGATGGGAGACAGGAAGCTGTTGTGGTGGTGGTGCCACAGTGTTTATCACTACATCCATCTCCTCAACACTCTCTTTGAGTCCGTATACACACCACCACCGGCCTCTTCTCTCTGATCTCTCACGTAATCTCTCGTCTGCCTCTTTGAAACAATACCATCTTTTTCAAAGCTGAAGGTACACAACCACCGCGCCTACTGCAATGCTACCGGCAGGGAACCCAAAGACGTAGTACTGTGCTCAGAACGATCTTAATAGATCTAAAACAGACAGCTGCAGCTAATCTTCTTCTACCAACAAAGTTTACAATCACGAAAGGATTACGAGAAAGAATATGGTAAAGGGGGGAACACAATCATGCCTGCTGATGTTGCACTGGATCAATATCATCAGCAGCAGCTGTCTGTCGCCAGCAGCGGCTCTCACCTTCATACATCCTCTAGAGCGCTTTGTTAATTTTGCATTTCTTGCAACGAGCAGTTTTCAGGCTTCGTAAAGAAGGTCTAGAGGGAGAGGTCTTTACAGCACCTCGTCACTGACATCACTGGAGCATGCATGCTCCTTTGTGCACTGATGAGATCGGTCTGAACAAACCACCAGGCTGCGAAGGGAAGATGTTCACAAGAGAGCCAGGAAGTTCAGATATCAAAAAGAGAGAGAAACACAGCCTTGACAGGCGGTGGAAGAATCTGACACCAGACTCCTGGAGCTGCAGGTCCGGAAAGTTTATAGACGTACTGCTGCTCGCTGCATGAATGGTACTCACGTCGTCGTCAGACTTCAGATACACCTTTGAAAGCTTAAGAGATTTTGCAAGCTTTTCGAAAGCTGAAGAAGAAGATGCAGGATGGGCGAAAAAGCGGCTGAAGTCGGTCAAGAAAATCCTGAAGAGCCTGGCGCGGACTTTGCAAGTTCCGGACTTAGCCAGGACCGAAAACCTCTATGATCGACCAAACCGAAAGCTTGAAGCTCAACAAACACAATTCTTCTTCCACGCGACAGGGTAGTATTCCAGCGGCAGCAAGCTCAGCACGGGGAGTCACAAAAAGCCTGCGATGGATCAACTACACCGAGTGTGTTTCACTGCTGCTGCAAGCGAAATAGAATAGTTTCCGTAGACGCGTTTGCTAAGGGATACAATAATGCTCGAAGCAGGCAGGCAGGCACATCATGAATTCGTCCTCTCGGCTAGCTAAGCTCGCTCCTGTCTGATTATTGCAGAAACACCACTGGAGAGTTCCTACATCTACCGATGTTGCACCACAGCAAGAAGTGAAAAAAAGCCGCCTTGCCACCAACACATGACTATAACATCCGAGTTACGATCGCAGTACTGCATAGATCATATTAGAGTTTGCCGTCTGCTGTTGTCAAACTCGAAGAAGGAGAAGGAGCAACGAAGCTCAACGTCTACCGCCGGCGGATTGAGCGGCACAAGCGCTACAAGGAGAAGTCTTTCGCAGTGATTAAAAAAGGTATCGTAGCAGCCACATTCAGTGCTGTACCTGCTTGAAAATGAAGACACGGTAAGCTACCAGAGCTTTACTTTCCACCCAACCGCCCTTCACAGATATCATCACATCCTATAACGTTGTAACCACCCGTGAAGAGACGGCCATTCGCATCTCGATCTTACAGGTTGATCACGACGAAGGGAGGCTGCTTCTGCTGCCGCCACTCAAGACTGCGCTTTCACATTCAAGAAATCCAACCCACAAAACAAGAAAAAGAAAAAGAAAAAAACCTTCGCACACAAAATCCCTGATCGGTCCACCACCCACGACGTGGGCATTCACGCCGCACTTCTTCTACACAAGTTTAAATATCAGCAGCGGGCCACCCACAACTTCTTGCTTCTGCTGGTGGTGGTAAATTCATCACGGTCGAAAGAGCTGGACTTCGGAATATATTTTCATCAAAAAACAGGCCGGTCCAGTTTTTCTCACCACGCCATCTGATATGCTAAAAGACTGAGCCCTAGTAGTAACGGATCTTGCTCGGTCGAAAGCGGGGCGACGATGCTTGAGCCAGCCAGTAGATAGCAGTCTCATCATCAGCTCAACCGACTATCTCAAACACCATCACCGCTACAGACAGCCCAAAGATGAAAAGAAAAGACCCATCAGACACATACATCAACCACAAAAATAGGTACACACCAACCACACACTCCGTCCCTCCTTCTCTCGCTCTCTCTCTCACACACACACACAAAAATGGGCCCTTCCGAAAAGAGCACCCACTCACGGGTCCCCTACCCTGTCCGCACGAATGCGAACAAGTCACCGCCAAAAGTCTGTTGTTCTTCCGGGGTGCCGATTGATCGATCGATCAACCCCCCTCCTCGGTATATTTAGCCAAATTTGAGGATGTTCAAAAAATTAAAGTAAACAAATTCTTAATCACCCTTTCATTTTGCAGGCACTTGTGGCATTTTTTGGCGAATTTCTTTTAAACAGCGAATTTATGACAGAAATTTTTTTCATGTTTTTTTCACCAAATGGCAAAATTTGCAAAGGTGTTTAGGGTTTGCAGCCCAGCATTTTTGTTGAGATTTCTTAATGTAGCTTAACTGGCCATCAACCATAGGAAGATGTAGGAAAAAAATGGCAATCATCCTTAGGAAGATTTAGCCAAATTGAGCTATAAATCAGATATGAAGTAAATTTTTTTAATTAACCATGTATATTTATGGCTACACACTGGAGATTTTTTTTCTCTCCTATGACCAGCATTTTATTTGTGGCAAATTCTCACCACTTAGGAACAAAAAGAGCGGGGAAGGGGAGGGGGCTGCACCCATACAGAGCAGTTTTTTGGAAAAATTTTGACCCAGAGTCGTCATATTTAGGAAAAAAGTAAGTTGCAATGACTATATTTTAGACCCTAGGTTCTAGCTTGATGCCAAAATATAACAAGCTTCCAAAAGAATTCTACTTTCCTCTCTAACCTGTAGCTGAATTTGGCTAAGTCCTCTGTGGATGATGGTCAGGCCAGCTACCTCACGAAATTCCAAAGAAGGGGAAAAAAAAAAAAAAAAAAAACTCTGCATTATGAGGGTTAAATATCCTCCAGAATCAATTCATTTTCGATTTTTTAATATCGTATTTTGGCGAAACTTCGCCAGCAAGAAAAAAAAGGCTGGTTCAGCCAATTGCACATCCATGCAAGCGCGATGACTGTCGTCGTTCCCGGATGAAGGGTATCAAAAACTAAGTGCACGTTTTCCTGTCTCACCACCGCACCGAAAGGTAAGGACTGGAGTGCCCGTTTACATCCATTAAGAGGGTCTTACATTCCATGTTATTATTACTTAGTCCTGCCTCCTGTCAGCACGCTTGTCAGGATGAGGCCCTCAGCTAATATAGTGTCACCAGGACAAGGTCTGGAAAATCCATTGCTGATCAAATTGTTAACTTCTCGCATTCAAATTTGGTTCTCTCATCTCCACACTGAGACCTTTTGTTTTTTTTGTTTTTCCTCCAATTTTTCGATATTAAAATTTGAACATTTTCTTTTCAAAGCATAACAATAACTCAGAAGAATTTTCCAAATTTTCCAAAAACAATTGCTCCTCCCCACATTAATTGGGCATGGCCTATCCTGATTCATTAGCATGGCTATTGACAATAATACTCACCCAATGCAAGTTTCTGAAATTGACTGGCCTTCATAAATGGAGTCCATTAAGTGTGAGACCCATACTTATTAGAACACAAATTTAGATTTCTGCTTTTGTCACTATTGCAGGTAGTACCACCAGTCAACATCAAGTAAAAGTACCCTATGTGCAATTCTTGGAACCTCATATAGAATGGGGAGTGAGACTCCAGACTCCTCCAGAGGTTGCTGATGACAAACCTTCATGTTGAGACTTGAGACTGAACAAAATTAGTTTAAAAGTGACCTTCCAAAACAGTTGCCAATACCAGCATTGCATTGCAGAATGTTCTCCAAATCAATTTCCCCAGCCCACCTTCACTCTTTTACAGGGAGTGTAGATTTCTTTTTAGTGACAAGTTTTCACTATTTGGGGAAATCCAAAAGTTGAATAAAAAACCACTGATGAAAGTACTAAAATTACTTGATATTTCTTATTTGTAGTAAAATTTCCTCATTTGGTTATACATTCTTAGGTAAGTGGGAATAATTACAATCTATTTCACCAATTGAAGAGAGAAAGAAAGGTAGAAAACAAACACTACTTTAACTTACTCTCAATCTCAGCAATCTCGCCAGAGCCCAACATGCTGGATAATCATGCCCTGACAGGGTTGCATTAATGAGCCTTTGGACAGCATTACACATGTACTACATAATCTAGATTGCCAGGTTCCGACTTCCAACTGTTGCCATATTCGATGCCATTGCAAGGGCGCATGTTTCGGTTTTGGGATGACCGTTTTAAAGCTTTGGATGTGTGTGTCGCTATAGTTGAACATAGGGAACTGAGTTGCCCAGCCACTGGCTAACTTTGGTGAATTATAAAAAAGCCTGGTAGACAACTATCAAGAGGCAGGGTTCAAACTTTAAACCTGGCCAATCCAACAAATCCGCATTGTTGCCAGGATCCTAAAGTCCTAAGAAAACAAAACTCATTGATGATGGTGATGATAGTACCTTCACCTTCTTGGGTAAGGCCTCTTAAAGGCGATATTCAACCTGGGAAATGATAAATTTGGACTTAGAGACCCTGATTTAGTGTGGGTGTGAGGTATTTACAATGATTAGAAGCAACAGCAAGAAAATAAAGGACTTTTACCATGGTACCAGTGTGGGTGCTGGTTCACCCAAGGTGTCTTGGTAGGCCTTAGCTGAACCAGCACTTAGATTTGTACCATTATGAAAATTGAAAACCCCAAACTTTTTCTTGTGTTGTTGTTTTTAAAGAGTTATAAGTGTCATATCCTTAAACTAAATGAGAGTCTCTAGTCCAAATTTCACATTTCCTGGGTTAAATGTAGCCGGCTAAAGGCCTCCCTCAAGACTATGAATGTAGCAGTGTAGGTCCTACTGTGCTTGTTTGCCCTGGCCTTTACTAAACATGACCTAGGACTAAATGAGGGTCTCTGAATCCAAATTTAACATTTCCTCTGGTTAAATACAGCTACACTAAGATGCCTCACACAAGAAGGTGAAGGTCTTGGTTCACCCCGGCCATCCTCATAGGGTGGCATTCAATGGCTATGGTGAACCAGCACTCATGTTGGTAGCTTGGCTTTTTGAGAGAGGCCTCTTTGTGGCCATATTAAGCCCAAAAAATGTTAGATTTGAACACAGAGACCCTAATTTAATTCTAGCATGGCATATTTGTAATATTTAGAAATAATTTAAATGGATTTTGGGATATGTACCCATGGTACCAACATGGGTGCTGGTTCACCCAAGGTGCAAATCAACATCACAAGATCAGCCAAGCAAAAATGGCAATGAAGATAGACAAGTACATTGGGCATCACAATGTAGATATAGATTGGTGTGCTAAATGTGTACCTCCTACCTTGTAGAAGGAATATGTTTGGGAAAAGACATATATATATATATATATATATGATTTTCTTTTTTGAAAATAAAAGACCTACTGGGATTTCTACACTGCACTCTGCATTTAGATGTTAGGTTCATTTGTCTAATTTAGGGATTACGGAATCTACACTAGAGAAATTGTATAAATTAAAACTTCTTACCTGTCCTTCTCAATGGACACCTAGGAAATTGGATGTGTATGATTTTCTCCAACTTAAAAAAAACCCTAATTTTTGTTTTGATATGTTAAACATATACCTATTTACCTCTAGAGAAGAAAAAAAGTTAGCCCTTGCACCAAGAAATAGGAGCTTATCTTTCTGCAGGCTTTCCACATAGGTAGACTTGCCCCTAGCATCAGCCCAGGGAAAAAGGACTGTGATGCTTAAACGTGGTTACAAAAATATCTTTTTAGGCATTCAATGAGGTCAGCACTATGCGTAAAATTGGTTGAGTTTTGCCCTTGTTAATGGTGGGGGGAAAGGGACATTGAAGAGTTTTTATGCCTTGTTCCCCATATGTTCGCAATAATGTTCCTAATGCTGTTCCCAATTTGTTGTTGATGAGTTCATTACATTTATGTTGTTCCTTCTCGTGTCCCCACAAGTTCCTCACATTTGTTCCTTAATTTTATAGCATATTCTTTGCCACATGTTCTCATGTTTCCCTGTAGTTCCCATGTGTCTCCCCATGTGTTCCTTAGTTTTATCCCTTATGCTCTGCCAAATGGTCCCAATGTTGTTCCCACAGTTCTTTCAAGCATCTTCTTTAGTTTTATCCATTTTTGTTTGTCAAATGTTGTCCACAGAGTTTAAATGTTTCCCCATGTTGTTGTCAATAACCTCACATTTTATCCCATATTCCTTGCCCAAGTTCTTGCTGTTGCACCCGGGTTTGCCTCCGCATTTTTGTGTCCATGTTTTTAACCACATTCGTTACTAAACACTTAAACTATCTATACACATGGCCAGCCACCCACATGGTGAGTTCCAGCATTCTTCATCTGGTAACTCTTGGCTATTCTCAATCTTTAGATGAGTGGGATTAAAGCTGTTGCAAACTTTCTAACTGGTTTGAGATCTTGTTATGCAAAATGATCATCTTCCATCTCATGACCTAATTATAGACTTGTCTAGTTCAAGGACTTATCACATTGAGGATATTTCCTTGATCCCCTTCTCTAAGCCTTCACTCATAGGCACCTATGCAACTCCCAAGTGTTGTCAAACTGGGAGTCTAGCCTAGCTCATCACTTAGATACATAACCTAAAATGTCATAGGTTACCTCATGGGGGTCCGAATTTGGACCCCAATTAGGTGAGTCCTTTTGCTGAGGGTCTGCTTACGAGGGCATGTCCTCTGGCTTGAGGGTTTGCTTAGAAAGGCATGTCATTGATTCTTTTGTCTTGCACTGGAGATCCAAATGGAATGTTATGTAAGTCTATTTTAGGATTTTTCTGAAGTTTGGAAACCTCAGTTATGAGAATGTCCCAAGTGTAGAAACAATTATGATACCAACAATTAAGAAAGCCCATAAGAGAAGAAAAAGTTTGACCTTTGAATAGCACCCATCACTAATTAACCCTTAAATGCATGGAGTGTCTTGGATGTTTTTTAACATTCCTATCACTTGGATTGTAAAAACTTTGAAATAAAAAAATTGAAACATTAAACAAACAAATCAGCCCTTGGATTATGGATGAAGATCATGGGTAAGTTGCGACAAAAAATTGGAGCTCAATGATTTGGTGGATGATGAGATATAACACTTGGATTGGCACCATTTGATAGGAGCAGGTGCTACCCAAGTCATTATCAAACTTTGAGCAATGCCTTAAAGGCTAATAGTGCAACCTTCACACCAACCATTTTGCAGGCCAAGGGACATTTGAAAAATGAAGAGCACCAGACATATCTACAGTTTTGGATTTTTTTTTGTAAAATGGTTTTTGGTGTTATTTTAGTACTCACTTTGTTATGAGACATAATTAGACATATATATGTATATTTATTTAACAAATAAGTGTAAGGGAGTCAATCCAGCCACAATGTCTTTTAAGGCTACCTTGTTATGATTTCACCCTCAGTTAAAGGCCTCATTTTAATCTCCTACATAAAACCACCTATAACTCTAGTAGACCACACTCGAAAACATCATGAAAAATGTAACACTTAATAAATTTTTAAAAAAAATAACAAACACCCAACAAGGGAACAAGGAATAAAACAACACCAAAGTCCAAACAAAAAACAAAACTCAAAAGTACAAAACACACAATGGGAAGCCCAAAGAGGAGAAACCAAGTACCATAGGACTTAAACCCATCACCTGTAGCACTAAGCATGTAGTGTATTGTATCCCTTCCTACCTACCTGCTTTCATCTCATATAGGTGCAACACATGTTAAAACCAAACATCATGTGGTTGGCTGGTTCTTACCTTTGAGAAGTGATTGCATGCCCCACCCCTAGCCCCGCGCAAGTTCTCCCCCAAAAAACATTGACATGGCATTCTCGAGTCATCATGTCTTTTGAAGCCTGTGATCACACTTCACATGGCCCAACAAAATAAATTTGGGAAAGAATTAAGTTTATGCTTGCTAGATGATGAAATCCTACCAACCATAAACTAACCAAAGCACCCAAAATAAGGGAAAACAAGGAGCAAAATGGAAGGACCCACATCCAAGAAGACAAATGAACCACCTAAGAGAGTGAATCACACGGAATATCAAGTTTCCAAAGCTAGATTGCTATTGATATAAAATTTCTATCATTTTTGGTTTATGAGGTGTTTAGGGGGTTAATAAAAATCACATTAAAGTGCGACTGAATGATGTCTGTTCCCCTAGTCCCTGTAGGGAAAGAAAGACCCTTGTACTCTACGCCAGGGATATGGACGTCGGAAAGCGGCCACTTTTAGTAAAATATGTCATCTTAGGCCCGCCGCCGCTTGAGAACCAAAAAAAGAAATTCTCGGAAAACAAATTGATAAAAGCCAAAAAGTGATATTCAGGCGTAAAGAATGGGCCTAACGTAATGTGTCAGATTTGGGTGCATCCCAAGGCAGAAGGAATTGACGATTTAATTTGGAACGTTAATAAAGAGTCGTCCTTGATTCTTCCCATGCAATGGTCCCCCCATTCTATACTAATTTTAATTCAATTCTGTGCAGCACTAAATATCTTTTTATTGGAACCCACCTACTTATATGATTTATGGACAATTGTTCAATGGACCAAACCTTCACTTTTGTCATTCCAGAAGAAATTTATTCATTAATTCACTGTATCTTTCCCCTTAATTTAATAGCTTCTTTAGTACTCCCAATTAAGGCCAGCCAATAAGTTACAATGTCTGACGCTGTCTGGGAGGGTCCTAGTCAGGGCTTCTTTTTTTTTAAATTCAATTTTGTGATATCGAAAAAATAACCATTTTCACAGAAAAGCAAAATTATTTTACAATTTACACTAGAAAAACTTCCCCAAAAAATTCAATTTTTTTTCCAATAAAGTGACAAAACTTGCTGAATAGAATGATCACACCCAATTCTTTTGCATCCACACAAATTCATTTCTTCATTTTTCTAATATAACTATGTTTCAAATAGTTATTATAACTATGGTAATTCTCTAACCCCCTTGCGAGAGAAGAGATTTGAGAAGTTACCTATTTAATTAATTCTTAATTACTCCCTCTAATCATTTTCTCAAATACTAGCTCGTAGCTACAGAGCCTTTAGGTTTAAAAAGAGTTTTCTCTCATTTGGTGGTACTGCTTGGTTGGCCAATGCAATACATCAAATAAATATATAAAATGGTTTATAAATTCTGAAGATCTTCTTTTGTTCACCTCTTTCATATTTTGAAAGAAGCTATTTGTGTGGAAATGTGGGAAATCCGAGATCAGACCCATGGATTTAGGTGAGTTGATGGACCAAATGGATACTTCCAGCCTCGTATTAGAATGCCTCTATCTACTCTATCAAAAAAACTGGGATTTGTGAAATTGTTTTCCCTCAGAAACCTGAGAAGGAAGCCAAACCTAAACATGGAGATAGTCAGGCTAACTTGACGTCCTTTAAATTCTCCCTTGTCTTTTTATACCTTTGTACATTTTTCAAATCAGTGATGTGTTTGTAAAATAAAAGTTTTGCAAGGTTTTGATGAACTGGAGGTAAAAGTATCCTTTCTTTTCTCTGAAGAAGGGACCCCCTATTGTTTTTCTGAGTCAGCAGCCTATTTGCTGTAAAAGGTGTAGCTTAAGGACCCATCAATCACTAACCATGTGCTTAGGTAACTGATTCTTGTTAAAGTAGATAGAGAGGAGGGGGGAAAAGAGGAAGAAAAAGTAGAGAGTACCTAGTGACACAGAAACTGACTGATACATGTGCACAGTACACATCTGTGTCGGGTGGGTATTGTTGAATTTTGTGTATTGGTTTGGCTAAACGTTAAGCTTTTGAAACTTACATCAGCCACGTAAAGGTGTATGCTATAT
>Ga0209208_10001517_pt1 | contig 32830 bp, 28 predicted proteins | sample S1TSphfallax_3_FD_187694 | JGI IMG/M metagenome (GOLD analysis project Ga0209208, IMG submission 187694) | Host-associated microbial communities from peat moss isolated from Minnesota, USA - S1T2_Fd - Sphagnum fallax MG (SPAdes) (version 2) | ecosystem: Host-associated > Plants > Peat moss >...
CATGTGATGAAGAGGAAGAAGATGATGTAAACCTAGCCAAACATCTTTTTTGCTAGAGAGAGAGAGAGAGAGAGCAATCATCAACAAAGATGAAGAAGAAGGTGAAATGGGGGGAATTTTATAAGAGTTTGAAGGGAATTGTTCTCTCCCATTTGTTATGACACTTTTGGCACTCACTCAATCGCAACCCAAATAGGTACAAATCTCTTATCTATATATATTATTTATTTATTTATTTATTTTATTTTTATTTTTTAAATTTTTTTCGGCTACAAATATATTTAAGTAAATAACTTGCCTCCCAAAATTAATCCACAACCCTTGAAAGCATTGTGATGAGAAGAAGACACAAGTACAAGCATGTAGGCTATGTGAAAGTCAATAACTTGGTATTTGTTTGAGGTGCTCACACCTTTTATGAGAAATCAAACTCAAGGTTGGAAAACATGGTGTATCTCATCATCAAGCCTTTATATATCTCTTTTTTGTCAAGAGTTAGATTGTTTTAACCAAAGGTATGAGCTCAAGTATAAGCTACCCTACCTTTTACAAGGTATTAAATTTCTAAGAAACTTGTAATATTCATGTGCCCACGTATTGTATTCCCAAGAAGCCCCTCACAATGTTATCAACTAGGAAGGGTTGGGGTTCATCTTTCTTGTGTCATACTATACTTTTCTCCGGGCATTGCTCTCCACATGTAATAGCAAACATATATCAAAGGATTTTAGTATGGGTGTTAAAATTTTAACAAGCCCTTCCAATGTGACGTATTTTCTTGTATTGTACTTCAAATTTCAAAATCATCAAGGATTAGAAGATTGTTACACAATTCTTTGAATAAGGGAATATGCATGTAAAAGAAGTTGAACAAAATTTGGGTTTTTTTTGGTAATGCATTTGTTGCTTCCCAACGTAGTTGTTACTCGTGAGTTGCTTCGAACAACCTACAACACTTAGATTTTTTTTAAAGAAAACTTTGAAATTTTAGTGTTTGTTGATGGGCAATCCAAGGAGGTGAAATCTCAATTAGGTATTGTAGAGAGTTGATGTTCACAAATAGGAGAACTGAAGAATATGTGATAGGGAATCAATGATCAATGGTGTTAATCAACAACCACGGATTTGGGGTTCCCCATCACTAAGGTTTTTAGGCATGGGCATTTTTATGGGTTGAATGATGTTCATGACACCATGGACATGCAAGCAACCCAATTAATGAGGTGCATCATGTGTCATTCCAAAAACAACATCAAAAAACTCATAGTTTGACCAAATCACATAAGCATTTCCAAAAACCATTTATGACCCTAAGCATGGTGCCACAACCATGAAGAATCATGCTTCAAATAAACACAGTGTAAATTTGACCAAATACAAGGCACATAGGAAACCCTAGAAAATATAAATAATAACAAGTGCCAAAAATGTAAGAAAAGGCATGTTGTTGCTCCTTTTGCCATTATTAGCTACTTTGGATGTGCCATACAATACAAGAAAAATAACCTTTTTAAAATATGGTTGGTTGAAAATTTAGTGTTGGTGATTGCCAAGGGCTATGTACATGCCCTTGTCTACTATGGAAGTGGCTCCAGCTATGAATGTGGAATAACAAGGGCACAAAAAGGAAACTAGAATGGATGGAAGGCACATGCACACATGTCATACCCCAAGATCATTTTTTAACAACTTCGTTTTAATAATCAATGTTAGTATATTCATAACTTTGTCAAGAATGATTCAATGATCTTACTTTGAAGCTCATTTTGTTTCTCCACAAGTGTGTACTAAGAAGGTTCACATCAAAATGGGAAAAAAATAAAATTAGAAACTTTATTTATTTTACCGAAATAATTCATGTATGCATATGTGAATACGTTAGGTGTTCACAAGGTCAAAATCTTATCATATGTCATTTTTATTTTAAGCCAATCTAGACAATGATAATAAAAACAATGGCTTAGGCATGGTCTTGAAAGGGCTTTGGAATAGGTTTTCTCAAAACGAAACATGTGTTCAAAATGATGTTGTGAATTTGCTATCTCAAATTGAAGGTACATCTTCAAAAGTTCAAGAATACAATGAAAACATTTATTTGCGTATCCTCATGTTTTACACATTGTCCCATGTATAAATTTTGCTATAAACATAGCCATCCAAATCATGAAATTTTGCCATTAAATTGTTAAATATGGTCTTAAATACAATTAATGGCTTACAAAAACTATGACTCTGATGTCCATTTTGGTCAAATGGCACCTACCTATGCACAACTCAAAGTGCCATGGTCAAATTTCCTTTGTCTCCTATATCTCTAGATGTGGCTATGATATTTTACCTTGTTGGTTAAACACATCAATGAAATGTGACTACTTTGCCAAATCACTATTGGAATTGGAAATGTTTGAAGCTTTGAATACAAGTGGTGGGATGCATCTTTTGGTTGAGCAAGTGGGGACTTTCTCGCCAAACACAAGTTAACTAAAAAAAGGTTGTGACTCTCCTAAAACATGAACTTGATCTTGGCACTTTCACAAGTGCCCTAACATTTGTTATAAATTCTTATGAACAACTATGGATCTCATGAACAGAGCATTGGTACCAAAAATATTTTGATTTTCAACATTCAAAAACCCTCAAGACATTGAAGTAATTTTCTTTTTACTACCAAGAACCTTCTAGTATTTCAAAAACACCATGCAAAACCAACATGGGTTGTAACCTAAAATTTCTCCTTTGGGCTATATCTAGTGATTGATGCGGGGGACACATCCAAGAACCCCAATCGGAGCTTTATTCATAGATGTGTTTCCCAAATAATTATAGTACCAAAACATTGAAGATAACCAAAAAAAAAAAGGTTAATAATTTATTGGATGATGATTCAATTTTGGGATCATGTCTTCTTCCTTCGCCGTCGTCTCCTTCCTCTAGACTTTACTTTTGTATTGTAAACAAGATCACCCACTTTCTTGAGTTGTGGGACTATGGCCTTTGAGCCCTTTCTCTTCTTGTGTGTTGTTGTTCCATTTCTCTTTCTCTTCACAATACTCATTTTATCTTTGTGTTTTGTTATGTCCACAAGACAAGGCTCTAATTCATTCCAATTCAATGCCATCTCCTCGTCCTCCTCGTCCTCCTCCTTTCCATTGTCATATTTTACCTATAACAACAAAGCCCCGAAACCATGCAATGACGATGGGTTTATGCAATGCTACAAATAATGAAGTTTGGAAAGTAGGAAAGGATTGAACTTTGATGTTTGTTTTACCATATTTAATGAGTGAATAATTTTGTTTCCTAACGTTGCAGATTCAAAGGCACCTTGACATGAGATGGATCAATGGATGATGTCCAGTGGAGAGGAATTTTTAAGAAAAGAAAAAACATGCCTGGTATGGTGAGGAATTGTTGTTGTAGGCAGCAGAGGAGGAGCAGATATGTCCAGACTTGTTGTAAGAGATATGATCCCGAATAGCTTTCTCAATGTAAATGTCCATCATTGCTGCAGGAGTGCCCATTCCCAACTCGGTCCGCAATTTAACTTCCTCACTGCTTTTACTTCCCGATGGGAAAAAAGAAGACCAGAAGGAAGTCATCATCAGCTTGCTACCTCACATCACACTTCTTTTCCATCCCCACGGGGGGTTAATTTAAGTTTAGCATAGATAGATAGTCTAAACTTCAGAATGCCATTTTCTCCACCCAAACCTTCTCAAGCTCAAGCTTTTTACTTCTTGTAATCCATTAATTCATTTGCAAAGATCAACTGGCAAATCCATCAATAGAACTCTCACTTTTCAATTGTAATCCTTCACAAATATATCACCACCACCCATGTGAACCTCATGTGCACCCCATGTGTGCCCATGTGCAGAGTAGTATTGCAATTTTGTATAAGCGGTTTTGCAACTTTTCTTTTTCATCTCAATTTGTAAATTAATTCATTTAGTGAGAGGAAGAGAAAGAGACCAGGGAATCAATCTTTCCAACAAAGATGATGTGTGAGGAGGAGGAGGAGGAGGAGGATTCTTCAGCTCGTTTGTGGAAGCAGCTCCCAAGTAATCACCAACAAGGCTAACCAAGCTTTGGGTAGCTGCTAATTTGCGCTTGCGGTTGAGATCAAACAAGAGTAGCTTCTGTGCAGATGTGAATGGCTGTTGACTGAAATTCCCAAAGCTTGATTCCATACTGCTTCCAATCTTCGTTCCTTCAGGCAGCACTGAAGATTTGATTACTGGCGGTAGTGCATTAAGCTGAGGGTTATTATTAGGATCAGTGCTGGGCTCAAAGGGATCCGAGAACTGGAACCTTGTTGATGAGGATGGGTTGTTGTTGTTGTTGTCGTTGTTCTGCTCTTGTTGGGTGGTGCTGCTGGTCTTTTCACGAGTGCGATTGAGCTCAAACCTTGGAAGTGGTAGTAGAGACAGTTGAGAAGATGACTGCAAGCACACTCCTGGCAATAATAAAAATTCTTGCAACACTTCTTCCTTATGTCCCAACTTGCTTTCTTCCAAGTTGCCTGTGAAAGCTCGACTTTTTGCCCCTGCCATAGGTGATAATACCTGATGAGGCTTTGAAGACTGTAAGGATACGGTTTCTGGATGATGTCTTCTGCTCTTATTCAGTTGCTCTATCTCTTGCAGTTTGAGGAAGGCTTTAATTGGTGGTGATGTTGGGTCCAACATTGTCAAACTATGCGGCTTGTTGACTGGGTCATCAAACCCATCATCATCATCATCATCATCATGCTCCTCCATCTCTCCTCCACCTTCAAGTTCTGATAACTGCCCCCCAAAAAATTGTCAATCCAACTAACTTTATTGGAATATTTTTGGAGGAAGAAAGCCTTGAGCTAGCTAGTTTCTCAACCCCATTTTCTTTTGGTTTTTTTTCCCCCCGTTTTTCTGTCTTGCTGCACTAATCAGCTGCCACTTTTATACCACAACAGATTGACCAATTGATTCCAGCTAACCCAAAAAACTAGCCAGGAATTTGTGAGTGCCACAAGTGTTTTAATCTACACTAATCAAGCTGCGTAGATGCTTGACTACATATCTGGATACCATAGTACCTTGGCAGCTTCAACACTAATTAAATTATTTTGTAGAAATGTCGAAAGTTTCAAAAATTTCTTTTTTCAAAGAAACAAAATTTTGTGAAGGAGAATAGAGAATCTCTAGGAATATTGCAGAATGTTTCTCTTTTGCAACATGCAATCTTCAAATTTTACTTAATTATTCGACAAACATGTGTTGAAGCTGCCATTGTTGTACTACTACTGTAGTCATTCAACTACAATGATTCTTTCAGCAGAATGAAATTCACTATGGTTTTTAGTCTTTTCTTGTGGGTCTTGTCACGGGAAAAAATTTGTACCTCAATTTCACCCCCTACAGCAATACCATATTCATCAACTGTTTGAAACACGGGAATGCTGCTTGATGATGCCTTGGTTGTTGTGGCTTCTTCACTTGTTTGAGTGGATCGGTCTGCTGATACACTAACCTCCGCAAATCCACTACTGAAGTAGTGTGCATCTCCTGAATGTATCCAAGGTTTCCATTTTATTCTTCACTCTCAGTCAGATTCTTCAAAATCAAGGTGTAGTAGATAAGCACACTCAAAATACAAAGGAAATTGATTTTCCACAAAAAAAGAAAATGTGCTCGAGAATGAATCGTACCCAGTGTTTGTTTGCCACCTGGTTCTTGTTCACCATAAACATTGATTTCTTCAACTGATAATTTGCTCCATCCTGTCCCCATTTTTCTTTAATAAATATCCTTCTTCCAAACCCCCAATAATTCTCGCTCTCTCTCTCTTCTTGTGAAAAAAAGTTTCCTGAGTTTTTTTTGGGTGTCTCAGCTTCTTGTTAGAAAACTTTGCTAACAAGTCTAACATCCAGACAAAAACTGCACTCGATCATAGATCACACCACCCAACTAAGATGAATTTTTGATTCTAATCACTAGTTTGAGTGTGCAAAATGAACAACTCTATGGGGTGTTTCATAACTATGTTGGTCACTTGAAAGTCCCAAAAATAAAACAAACAAACAAACAATTGGCAATGTGCAAACAATTGAATTTCCATCTCTCTTTGTTTCTTGCATCATTGTAAAATGATGCTTGTAAAGTCCACAAGATTCAAAACTCTGAAATTTCTTGAGCTGCTACAGAATGAATCCCTAGATTTTATAGACAGTAGAAAAGTCCTCCTCCTCATCAACAAATTAAGACTGGAAACATTTCAAAAACTAGAAACACTTCTGATTCATACGGGACTCCAGAATCAATCTTCGTGATCAGATTAGGCTCCACCCAAAGTGCAATACAACATTGCAATTTGATACTTGGAGGCAGAGAGGATTGGATTGCGAATCCTCCTCCTAAATTCAGAAAATATATGTTGCAAAACAACAGATTTAAAAAAACCCATCTTGATGAGCATTACACTGAATTGAAAAACAAACCCATACTAGTGAATTTTTTTTCCTAATAAAAGATTGTGGTCATGAACCTTTAATAGACTTGAAGATGATACATGAAACTCTCTCTCTCTCTCTTGAAGAATCAGGAGCTTCAGGTTTGCAGAATCTGGAGTGTGTTTTTTTTTTTTTTGAGGGGGTTGGAGATGAATTCCAGTTTTTTTTCTGTTGGAGGGCAGATCTAAAGATGATATGCAAATTACAGTTCCAAGAGGAGAAAGCTTCTTGTCCTGAAGGAGATCTGGACAGATTTGCTGACATGCCAGCCACTTCAGACTTCCTTTTTCACATGCGAGCTCTAATTTGAAGCTTTGAGTTGCACCGCATGGCCAGCCACCTCAGCATTTGCACTCACTCTTTTAAGCTGAATTTTGCATATGTGGCAATAGGGTTAAGCCATATACATACGTAATTGGTGTTTGCATCCTATCGACGCACTTTTACAAGCATTTTACAAGCATTTTCTGAGGGGATCGAGACAAGTAAATGATTTACTAGCTCTATTTTTTATGTTGTCAATGTCAATTTTAATCCAATTTGATGTGTCATGTTGCATTAAGATTAAATTAATGTAAAATTTCATTGGTATGAATAACACGCAAGTTAGCTAATTTGGCTAACTACTAATGTGGCATTGTTATTACGTCACAAATTTGATAAAATTATTTTTCAAATTTTAATTTATTTAAGGAAAACATGTCCCATGATAGTCTTATTGATGAAAATTTGAATTTTGCTTCATATATTATGACCATGTTTTTTTGGGTGTTGACAAGTTATGGTTTACACAATTTGTGGCAAATTTGAAACTACATATAGTGTTTAAAGTAGCAACATGTAAGATTTCACTCACTTTGAATAATTTTAAAGGTCACATATAAATGATTTGAGCTTCAAAATTAAAAGAAGTGACAAGTATTATGAATATGAAATTAAAACATAATTTTACATTTGTGTAAATGTACACCAATAATTTAATAAAGGTTTTTTTTAAATCCATATTTGATAGCAATTTTCCATTTTTTTTAAAAATCAAAACTTCATTTTACTTTTGTCAAATGATTAAAAAAAACACTTCGCCCAAGTAAATCTTCGATGGAAGAACATTCTCCAACCTAAAAAAATCATAATCGTCAGCATTTTCATATCATAATGTACTAATGATCATTTAAAAATTCCAAAACCTTAAAAAAAAATGAAAACTTTGATGGGAAAGATTATTCTTTATGGTTTCTTTTATATATGTGCAAAATTTCATGGAAATTTTATTATTCAATATAATACTTCTTAATCCTTTTGTTGGAACTACAAAAATGTGACAAGGTTCTCCAAATCAAAATAATAATTTGTTGAACCATTATATCACTCATATGTGCATTGATTTCACAACATAATGCTAGATTGAGATATGGACCATCATCTTTTACAAAATTTGAGTGAAAATTATTTTTCAAATTTCCACCATGATGCATGAAACTTGGATAGGTGTTGAAAACTATCAAACTATGACATTTTTTTGTGTGGACCATAGCTTGCCAAGACCTTTTTGACATGATATTAAAACCCTTGTTTACAATGTAAAGCATTTTTCATGTCTTTGCTTTGTTAGCTTAAAGATGTTTTGAGTAGTATTATGCAATTCTTTGAATTTTTAAATAACTACCTATTCTAGTTCTAATTCAAAATAAAAGAATTGATTGTTCTAGTTATTTCAAAAACCAACAATTTTCATGAAAAAACTAATGGTTCTTTAACTAGGTTTTTGACTTTTTCATACTTTTGAAAATCATGTTTATATGTCAAAACCTCTTTGAAAATTTCGCAAATCAACAAGTAAATGTGTAGGATATTGGTCCTAATACTTTAAAAATTGCCCAACACCAATCTTGAGCTTTATGACTTAAAAGTTGATTCCACCTTATAAGCAATGTTGGGTTGTTATCACCCTCCCCCCCCTTCCCCCCCCCCCAAATCAATAATGGTTCTTAAGTTAATGTTCATTGTGAAAATTTACAAGTATTAATATTTGTGATAATTGAAATGAAAATTGACCTTTTGATTATCACCAATGTGAAAACCAAGTCCTATAAATCATCTTCCTTTTTAGAGAATTAGAAAACTTGAAAATTTGATGAGTTTCATGATAGCAATTTAGGTCTCAAGGCTAACACACAAATTAAGGATTAGGGGGGCAACTAGGTTTTTTAAAGCTTTCCTTCATTTTCATGGTGATGCCCAACAAGAGACAACAAGATAGATCAAAAGTTTTCATGGTTCTTTTCTTTGCATTTTGCAAGTGTTCATGCCTTCCCTTTCAAGGCTCACCATGTTTTATTTTGTGGTTGTCAAGTTTTGTGATTTGAGGTTTGTTTCGAGCTCTTTGTGATTGGTGCTTTGTGTTTTGAGTTTTGAGGTCGAATGTTAAGGAGTTGTGACTTGTGTATTGTGTGAAGTGTATTTGTTACATTGTCACTTGTCCTTTCATTGCACATCAAAGAGGCACTCCTTTTATGCATTAAGGAAGCACTCTTTTGTTCCATGTCAAATAAGTGTTGTTGTGAGCCACTAAATTGTTGCATGTGCATGTTGTTACAACATGTTGCATGTGTATGTTATTGTGGGTTGTGATGTGTTGATGTGAGTTGTTGTGAGTTGTTACATGTTAATGTGATTTTTGTTGTGAAATGTTGCATGTACCAACCACTAACCTCTCCCTTCCTTTTCATTGTTGTCACTTCATTATTGTTGTTGTGAGCTTTTGTGCATGTTGCTACAACCCTCCCCCACCCCCCCTCCTTTTGTAAGTGCAAGTCCTAGAACTTGGAGTGTTCAAAATTGGGACCTCAACTTTCAACCTAAAGCTTTGGCTTTTTTTTTTAAGCTAAGTTTTTTTTCTTTTGGTTTTTTTCCCTTTTTTTTCTTTTTCTATTTTTAATATTTAGTGTTTAGTTTTTTTCTTTTTCTTTTTTTCGGCTTTGTTCCTCTTTTCTTTTTTAATGTTTTGTGTTGTCTTTTTTCTTTGTGTTGTTCTCGTTTCTTTTGTTGTTTTCTCTAACAAAATTTTTAATTCTAAATTTAGCATATTTTTGTGTAGGATTTGTGATATGACATACAATGTTTATCATTGTCATTTATGGAAAATTTTGACTTGAAATTTTGCATAATGGTGAAAGGAAATAAATGTGAGTACATTGTTTTGTAAATGCTTGTTTTTAGATTATACTTTGTTCATAGAATTTGGTAGATTATATATGTATCATTTTTTTCCTGCTTCCTATGTTACATTTACCTATGAAAATTGAAATGGAATAATCTTTTAATGATGAAAATAAAATATGTAAAAACACATGTGAAATATTTATGAATGAAATTGTAACAAAATAAGAACCTTTGTAATGTAGAAATGTCATGACCATATGTGTGTTAACTATAGCGTATAGTGTGCTATGGTAGTGAGTAGTGCCTACTTAGGGTTTCCAGGTTTAGAGTTAGAGGAGAGTGGCTCTTCTGGTAAGACCCACCCTCATGTTGTGAATGGGGGTTATAGTTGAGCCTAGAGTGTTGGGAGTAGTTGGAGTTAGTGGAGCTCCGAACCATGGTGTCCTATTAGCATCGGCATGGATTCTTTGAGTGGAGTGGGCTTGGCTTGACTATATGTGTTTGCATGATGAATTTTATGATAGTAGATATTTTTCGTGACATTTTCAGTTGTGGTACACATGTATTTGTGTATGCTCTCGTCCATGTTATGTGTTTGTGTGTGTATGTGAGTATGGTATGTCAACGATGTATGTTGTATGACGATATGTATTTGCACGACATAGAAAATATAAGTTTGGAAATCAAACATCAACCCAAAATGTGCAAAAAAAATAAATTAAAAAGATTTACAAAAACTACACGTTCAAAGAAAAGTTTGGGAACTGCATAACATTAATGCATCATGTTGGGTCCTTTTTTTGTAAATGACAACAAAGATGTTGATATTTCTTATGCACAAACACTAACATTTATTTATTTGTTATGATAGTATAGTCTTTGTTCTAAATCCAAAAAACTAAAGCAGGAAAAGGATTAATTTTATAAAACAAATTAAACAAAGCGACTGCAACAAAAAAACATGTGGATGAAAACCATTCTAGTTTTGAAAAAGATTTGAGGAGGAAATGCATTCTCCCTTGAAAGAAATGTAGAAGCAATCAACAAAAAAGAGGCCTAACGTATTTGAATTTTCAATTTTCAATTCTTTTGTTACAAAAGATATATCAAGAAAGTTGATGTGTAGTAAAAGGAGTTTGTGCAAGATCTTTGCCTTCTAATTGTCAATTTTATTTCTTTTTGTAATTTGTGGAAAGTGCGTGGTTAAAATGGTTGACAAAACATTTGTGTCTAAGGGTTATTTTTCCTTCAAGGAAATTGTTTTCACAAATATATTTTGTGTATTGGTGGACAAAATGAAACAATTATACATTTTTCCAACACTAATAAAATATTAGTCTACAATTGCAAGCTTTGATTTGTGAATCTCAAAAGGGGTTCATAATATTTTTGCACTTGTCATTAATTTTTTGATAATACATTAACAACCAAACCATATTATAATTATAATTTTTGAAGTTATAGAAATTACATGACAATATTTGGCCAAAACATTAATTCAATTGTTGGAACAATATGATTTAAAAAGAAAATGGCCTATATGAAAGATGACACTTCTAACTTAAACATTATAATTTATGATTATTTCATTAAAATTAGTTGGACAAATTGTGAAATATTAGGTTTGGAAGATTTTTTTTGAAGGAATTGTTTTAGTTATGCATTTTTAAAAGCATGTCAATATGTAACAACTAATGATTTTTTTTGCAAAGGATTGAAATATATGTATGTACCAAGGTTGCACAAGGAACTTGTGGAAGTGTATAACCTAACCCAAGAAATTTGGAAAAACATACAAGAGTGGAATATAACATGATTACGGTCTCCGCCTAATAAAATTTAATAAACCAGTGAAAAAAGGTTTATTATTATTTTTATTTTTTAAAAAAAATCTCTTTGGTTTGATTTATTTGTAAAAAATAATATTGTTTAATAAATTCATTCATTTTTGTAGATTTGCTAGCAAAATCATCATGTCTCAAGAAGCTTTTAGTTTCAAGAGGCTATTGTTTTATTTTATAATAGACAAATTGATGTGAGAATAATTAGTTGAATTCCACCTCCTTTGACATAGCACATTTTTCAAATCATTATTGATTGTCTTTCCCCTTTTGTATTTACTTGTGTTTTGAACCCAATTTCAAAGCCATTGGTTGCCAAATGATACATTACATTACGCCATATCCATAAGGTCAAAATTGAAAAGACATTGAAATTTCAACTTCCTTTGCCAACCTAGCAAAAGGGGATTCATTTGTTTCAAAATTAACTTGTTTAACTTCCAACATAAAAGAATGAGATTTATGGTGTTTTGGATTTTTTTTCATTCCTTTTTTTAAAAAGAAATATAGAAAATCAAAATTCATAATATGTTTTCCTAAATGTTGGATCTTAAATTTAACACAAATGAACCCTCAAAGGAGGGTGTCTTTGATTTTCAAATGATATAGTACCTTGGCCATTTCAACACATATCCATCGAATAATTAATTAATTTTGAGATTTTCATTTCAACAGATGGAATATTCCTAAATATTCACTGATATCCTTCACAATATTTTTTGATGTGGAAAAAATAATTTTTGAAAATTTCAACAATTTTGAAAATAATATAATTAGTGTCGAATTGGCCAAGGTACTAGGGTATCAAGTGGATATGAAACATATTAAATATCCTTTTCAACGGTCAGCAAACCATAGAGACCATGTTTTGTATTGTGGATTTCTTGCTTGTCAAATCTTTAAAATTCTTGGATCACAAATTGAATTAATTTTTTTTAGTCAGAATTTTGACTAATTTAAAGAGATTTCATTTGTAGTCGAACAACTTAGAAAAGTTGATGTTTGTGAACAAAAATTGAACCAATAGCCCTAAAATTGATTATAAATTCCCTTCTAACTCGGTAAAGCTAATTGAAATTGATGCAAATTTTTTAAAAAGAGTTGAAAATTTTGGAAAACAAACTTTCGAATGGGCCGAAGTTTGTGAAAATATAAAAGATTGGCTACAGAAAATCACAAATTTTTATCAAATCAATTTCTCAAGAATTACGTAAATTGAAATGCAAAAAAATTAAAAAATATTATTAATGAAAATTTGATATGTGGGTTGTGAGAACTAGATTTGAAAACCAACTTATTATCACCTTTGTGAAAAATGATTTGAGAATTTTTTTAAAAAAATGATTGATAGCATAACTAGTTATCACAAGCCCAAAAAAATGTTTTTGAAAGAACTGGGTCAATTATCACAAAGCTATATATAAGAACCAAAACCAACAATTCTTACCCAAAAAAAAAATGAGACCTGCCCAAACATTACTTACAAGGTAGTTCAATTTTGAATATTGAGAGCATCTCCAAGGTTGCTCAGTATGTGACTCCAAACAGTATAATTTATTGCAATAAAGTCAAAATGTGCCAATGTAGCTAAAAAAATTGGTTTTTTTGCACCAAACTGCAGCTCAGTATTTCTGATTGGTCAATCACAATGCGTTGGTCCAGGCAGTTTGCTATTACTAGTTCCCCATGTATATGATAAAAGAGTGTAATAAATTGCACAAAACTTCATTAAACACATTTGTGGTTGAAAATACATAGGCATATTACTCCCTGCTTATGAGGCCATTGAGTCAAAGCTTGAAGCCCCACAAAGCCCAAGTCATAATATTGGATCAGTGACTACCTTCATCATGTACTGGATATATATATACATACATACAAGTATTATGACAACCGCACCAATACCCAATAGAGAAGAAATAAAACTTTACTTCCAACTTAGGATCAAGCTGTATGTTTCTGCAACATATTGTTGAAAGAGAGCCTGCCCATGCGCGTTTCAGTTGGGGCTGGCTGTAGGAAGATGCTTCCAACTTCTGTACAATGGAGTAGTAATCACAAGGTATTATATATTATACTATCATGCCATAACCCCAGGACTTCTGTTGAGAACTAAGTCTTAAGTCTATCAGTATGCAGAACCTACCCGACAAAAGATTCCTGCTATACATCAACCTGACCTGGTTACATCCAATCATCCAAAAAAGTCTGTCATCAATCCTCTGGTGGAACAATAAATGCAACAATCTATCGTTTGCACTTCATCCTAATTGAACAGATATAATTGGCTGACAAGAAGACCTGCATCTTTGTACAGAAATCAGTGGCTGTTGCATACAGTAAAAAAAGTGACATGGGAAAGGAAAACAGACAACTTTTTTCAAGTTGTGATTCAGGTTTCAGGATCTGTAGCCACAAGTGCAGGAGGAGTTCCAGGAGCGATACAGGCTGCCCCCTTTTCTCCTGCAAACAAACACAATGCTTCTGCATCCCGTAGAGTGGAGTCCAAATCAATGTGTCCACTGAGTTCGTTGATGAACTTGAGCAGTGTATCAAACTCCATCTGTTCGTCCATGATTTTGCGACGGTTCCGCTTCAGCAATGCGACACACATGTAGAGATGGAAATGCTCGGAAAGATAGTTGCTCCACAGGACCTCCCACAATCTCAATATGTTGTCATAGTCAAATTCTCTGGAAACAAGATTGCATCCACATGGTACAGGAATCAGCAAAGAGTCACAAAGTCACAAAACATGATGCTCAACAGAAAAATATATTTACTGTATTTTGGAACTTCCAGTCAAATGGGTAGTGAGAACAATAATGAGAATTTGGTGCAAAGCTATTCTTCAACTCCCACCTTTTAAATTGAATAAGAATCCAGCGGAAACAGAAAAAGTAGTTCAAACATTCATTCTGCTTGAAGTAGTCATGCAATGGATTGTCCAGCAACTGCACCAGCTGCACAAGTAACCCTGGAGTGTCAGAAGTTGCAGCTTCCTTGCATGCAAACATAGCCCGACATAAAGGATTTGCACAGGTGCTTACAGGTACCAGAAGAGGAAAGAATCAAGAAGAAATGCTGAGAATAACCACATAAAAACACACAACCATGAAATGATATAACACCCTCAGGAATAGTTTAAGCCTAACAGCAAGCAAAGATGTCTCATTTACCTTTGAGAGGGCCATAAGCTGAGAGTGCATCCCATTTTGGTCACGGTGGAAGTTGGGTGCCATCCGTTCCATCAGTGCAGCAAAGCACCAAAAAGCCTCTGACTCATCTTCTATCACATAGAGGATTGGTGACAGCAGATCACTCATGCCCTGGCACCCATGTCACAGAAAAGTTAAGGAAATGGGGGATCCAACTTCAAGAAAATGTTGCTCGATCTGTACTACACACCAACCACGACTCGCTTGCATAACTCGATGCAACCATTAGGATTTAGGGATACGGTTTAGGGTTTGAAGATTGGTGTCATGTACAGAGTTGAGAGTTTAGAGTTTAAGGGTTAATATTCCTCAACTCCATACATGACACCAATCTTCAACGTTATCTAAAGGAATAAGGTTCTCCATAGCACTCACCTGGCAATAACCCAAATCAAAGTTATAGAAGGAATATGTCACTAAGATGTCGTGAAGAAGATCCACATTTGGGTTGTCATCACCATCATAAAAAGCTAGTGTCCGATCTGTGCGAACCTACAGTCACACATACCAACTGACTGGTTACAAACCTTAGCTCCTTGTCACAAACATCCCACAAAGGTTTCCAATGAATTTAAGGTTTCACTGCATTTCAGAAAGCCCCCAACAGTGAACACTGGTGCAAAGATATAAAAGAGTGCAGGAAATTGAAAGGCCTTCAATCAAAGCTAGTACTTTCAATCTGACTTCCTCTAACATCATGACTTCCACGAGCAACAGGGCCATGTACTATACATACCACATCCTTTTCCACCCGGTGCTTGCGTTCCCGAAACTTTGCAAAACGCTTTGCTTGATCCTCAGATACAGACTGTAGAATAGCAAAGGAAAAGAAGGAATTAATTAAAAAGGTTTGATGCAGAATATAAGGTTTAGGGTTCAAGCACCTGGTAGGCAGCAAGCTCTGCTACTGCAATGGTTGGGCCCATTATATTATTGGAAAATTATTTGTCATATTGAAACATGATAGCTTTGTAGCATATAAATTGTCAGGTAAATTTCAAAGAACATGAATGAGAACATCTGCCTCATCTGCAAGGAAGATGCAAGTTGAAACAACAAACCTGCCATTGTGATTTAAGGACCCAGTATTCTTGTCGCTTCCTGACAACTAGGGCCTTCCGCATAGCATATGTCGACTCAAACTTGTAATGGCCCAATAAAAATTTCCAAACCTGTGTCCAGTCAACAAAATTTGTGGATATACTCCCATGTCAAGAATACCACAAGCTACTTGAGAACAGCAAGAAAGACTCATGGAAGCTAGCCAGCAACACATTCAGGTGCTAATGATCAGGTAACTAAATCTGTGAAAGATAGGAGACAGGTACTATTCAGTCCAGATGAATTGCCAGTGGACAAAAAACACCCAGGCAAGTCATGGTAAAAGAAAGTACCACACAGCGCAGCTTTTGCTCAACTCCACCATGAAAGATCCGCTTCTTCAGAGCTCTCGGATCCATTACTCGGCCCTCAGCATCCAAAAATGTCATCCACTGCATGATCCACATCAAAATATTTTCTGTCAGATGAGAGGAGCATGGTTTTAGCAGTAACTAAGCACTATGATCATCCATGCTAGTGGATGCCAACAATAAATGAATCCAGTGCTCAACAGGCTTGGGACAATTGAACATTCTCAAGTACAGGATCACCACACTATATCTTAGAAAGCCACCAATATAGTGAACAGACCTCTTCATTCCCAAGGGGAGGTGGCCGTGCGCGTCCCCACACCAGTGCTGGCATTTCATTCTGCCACCATTCCACAATCACAGTGATGAACTAGAGACAGCTGAGAGATTCAGTGAAGAAAGGAAACAAAACTCACAAGAACATCCCATATCTGCAAAGATCTCACAGAGATGAAAAGCACTTGAAACTTCACAAGTACAAGACATATTAACAATTTAAGTAAACCTTAAACAAATAGAGAGATGACCCAATTACAAAGTTATAAACCTTCAAATACATATCAGTAAACAGGAAAAGGAGAAAATCCTAACCCTAAAAAAACACAGAAAAAACTGAGGACCCAACAAAAGTACATACTTTAAGATTCCAACATGGATATGATTTTGTCATATAAATTCTTCAACAATGGACTGCAAGTCATGTCTGATTTTTTGTGTATCTATGTGGAAATGATGAACTGTTGCCAATGAAGAGCTTACAGGAGAAGGTAGTGGGATATCCTCAAAGGACAAAGAGCTGGCAGTGGAATCAAGTACCTGCATACCATCAACAAGCTCAAAGCTGCCCACATTAGTGGTTGCTTGTTCCTCTGCATCACTTCTCTCATCTTCCTGCTGCTGCTCACAAAGAAATCCACACTCTTTCAACACAAACACACTTAGAGATTCTCAGGTCTCCTGCTAGATGGCTACCTAAAGCAAGAATACCTCATTCATCAAGATCACATTATCAAATATATAGGCCAGAGATCCAACCTCTCGTGAATTCTCTGCTGCAATTTGTCCAGGCTGAAGAGATGATTCTTGCACTGGAATACTGTCTGGTGGCAATGAACTCGTCCTGCCAAATGAAGTATTGTCCTCACGAGACCTGTTTGGTGCCCGATCTAAATCCATTTCCGAGTTACCCAACAAACGACTTTCCCCAAATAAGTGCGCCTTTGTCTCTCTTGCAAACTTAGTCACCATCGAGAACTTTTCTAGAACTTGGATGGATAGATCCCGTGCAGGATCTCTAGAGTTCTTGTGTTGGCTGTTCTCAGAAAGCCCCATATTGTTGCTGTCAGTACCATCAGTGACATTTTTGTTGTCTTCATCTGGCTTGGGAGCATTAGGGTAAGTGTCAACATTGTTGGCAGTAGAACTGACCACTGCTGATACATGAGGTAGCTCTGTCAACTCCAGTGATGTGAGACTCCTCTGTATATGAAGCAACCACTGAGTAACAGTTAGGGGATGATCATAGAGAGAAATGCAGTTTCCATTGAATCCCTAACTACCTATCGGTGGGTGCATATGATTTGTTGCAGTATTTAAATAAAGAGAGATGTGGAAATTTATCAAACACTTTCTTTTTGAGCTGTAAATGAAATTTGCAACACTAGGTTGGCAATGAGAGAAACAGCAGCACTAACCTGTAGAGGGTCCTCCTTATCATTCACAAGGTACACATTGGCATCATCATTTGTCCTGCACAAGCAAACATTATCCTCACTTGAGAGACTCATCTCTAACCCTCTAAACAAAATGTCCTGCAGTGTAGCTACAACTTGGAAGTCCTCTTGTTGTTGTAGAACCAAATAGGGCAACAACCACTTGAAAAAAGGTCAAAATGCTGCCAGAAAGTCCATGAAGTCTCTAAAACATTTACCATGCTATCCCTGAACATTAGCTACAAAAGGATGTGTTCACTAGTCCTTTCATGTGGGAGTGGGTGTACCTCCAATCTTGAAATGAAAGGAAACAGAATGTGCAACAAGAATATCATGAGAAGTGGAAAAGCAATTTTTGTTACTAACCTCACTAGAATTGCATGAGATTTCAAAGTGGCAAGAAACTCTCGCACACCACCATTGTTGAAGTAAAGAGGGGGAAATGCCAGGCCTACACACAGATCAACAGCAAATGCTCAGATGGTGAACAAATCGCCATGGAATTGAGATACAAGAAGCAACAATCACCCCCAGCCCCCAGCCCCCCAAAATCTAAATGGAATAGCATAATTGCTTCGGAAGGCTTCAGGCAACCTGAAACATATACAATATTCATATAGGGATTATTATGAAGAGATGCAAACACCAAACAAAAAGACCCAAAATAACCTGACAAACCAACTAAGAACATACCAGAGGTAAGTACAATGATAATATACTGCCATCCAAGGGGTGGGGTGTGACGGCGAATCGATCGAATCTCTGCCAACGAGACTGCCCGAATTGTGTACAAATTTCTGTCTGTTGAAGAACACACTATCCAAACCCATCAGAAGTGAAGGATGCCACTATCCTCAAAACAGTACTAGTACAGCAGCCTTTGAAGACTCATATCAGTTCAATCATCAGGGCAACAATCTCCTCAGTCACCTTAGGGAACAATTGACCCATATGAACCACACACACTATATTTCCTTTGTGACTTGTAAGCCATGTTGCTCACTGACTGTTCATATGCATGCAAGCACTCTTCCACAATTGCTCAGCTCTCAAGACTGACACCTTTGTAGTCAATCCTACTGTGTACCAGACTTTAAATTAATTCTATCGACAAAACACAGAGCTGCAAGCCCTAGACAGTCTGAGGTAAATTAAATTGCCAGAAAACCACTCCCGTATGAGTGACTATACCTGATCCAGTACGCCGCCCACCATTTGGAAGCAGAAATAATCCATCTTTCCCCAGACCTCCCTCAACATTATAAGGGATCCATGTCTGCAAACCCATTATTCAAAGACAGATCTTCAAAACAAGGAGGAAAAAATAAGCAACACCTTGAATTGTGAAGAACACAGCAAACATATCAACAACTTCAAGATTCCATCTACAAGCTCAGTACTATTCTCACTGCCTTTGTCCTCTCCTTGTTTGAAGTTTCATGTAAGAAAGATAGCTATTGAAGAAAAGCACGTGCAGGATCCAAAGTGGCATTTTTTTACCAGAAAAACAGAAGGCTCTTGCTTGATAAGTCGCAGGCGGCCACTAATGCGCTCCCTAGCATGCTGTGTTGGGTACACTGAAACATTGTCTTTGACATACACAACCTGGTAAGAGTCCATGCTTCCATTCAGACTTGTGCTCCCTTTCCCATTGTCTTTTCCTCCTCCTCCTGTGGTGGCAGCACCACTCCCTCCCTGCCATTGGTTTGGTCAACTAAGAAGAAACTTGCAGCTGCTTCAGAGGTACTATAACTACCAATCTGAGCCTAGGGTTAGGAGCAGCAGCTACAGACAAAAATTCATCATATTCATCTTCTTGCACAGGTCTACAACAAACTTGATTGCAAAGAAAGTCATAGCATGCATGTAATATACTACTCTGAATTATCTTAATACCTTAGGGGAAAAAGAATCCATTTCTAGAGTCTTTTTGCAGTTAGCTCTTTGTGATAGGTGCATGAAGACCCAATTGTGTTAGAGACATGGTTCTAAGCTCTTGTGAGAGGTGAACACTATGATACTACCCAAGAGTTGACATGAAATTTGTGAATCTCTCAGAGCATCAAGGCAAGAATCAAATGGATAGGAGACAGGCTCCCACACAGTCAGTCACCTTCACAAGAGGCTTATCTAGGGGGGAGTCGTCCAAAGTGTGGGAACAACTGGGGGAGGGTTTCCAAGCAGGTACTCAGTTAGGGCAACTGCTGCAAATGGGTCATGGGTCCACCTTAGCGAAAGGGCAAATGGGTACTCATCAGTCAGGGCAAACTGCTGCAAATGGGTCGTGGACCCATGACCTTAGGAAAATGGGAGGAGGAGGCGATCGATCTCCCAGCCCTACTAAGGTTTGAAGAGACATTCGGTCACGCTTCTCGGCAGACAAGGCATCGTGCTTCTTGTGATGAACTCCGGCTGGCTGGTTGGTGTGGGAGAGACGAGGAGAGAGTTCCGACTGCTTGCTTGCTGTTCCAGCAGATCTCACAAAATCCGCATGCCCGCAAACAACACACAGTGAAGTACACAAAAGAAAGAAAGAAGAACAATGCCATGTCTGCCGGCAAGTGTGACTGAGTGGCTCCTCTTCTTCTTGTGATTAGGAATACCATCGCCACCCCTCCTCCATTCCCCAGAGGTGCAGTACCTGATGGGTTTTCTTCAAGGTATAGCCCTGAGCTCCTCTAAGCCTCTAGGGTAAAATTCGAAAAGAGAAAGAAAGAAAGGCACCTTCACAGAAACAGATGGAGACGCATGCGGCTGCGATGTAGTGTAGTCCAGATCATCGATAAAATCGGCGTTGTCCGTTGTCGGCCCTGTTTGCCCTCCCATCTTTCCCTCTCTCCCTGTACAAATCCCTGTCTCTCCTGAGCCTCCAACAGCTTCTCTGTCTTCTCTATCTCTCTGTGCAAATCCTTGTCTCTCCCGATCCTTCAACAGCTTCTTCTTCTCCTTCTTCTTCTTCTTCTTCTCTTTCTTTTTCTACTTCTTCACCACGACTGACAAGAATTGGTCAAATACTCGGACCACTTCTTCTCTTTCCAGTCTTCAAGACACAAAACATTCCAAATGCAGAATTCCACAACTCCTCACCCAAAACCAAAACAAAAAAAAACGGTACCCACCACCTATTCACACAAAAAGATTCACCAAGCAATTTCGTCAACCAAGTAGCTGAAAAAACAAACAAAAACCCAAGCAGCAATGACAAAACAAGAACATCAAACGACGATCCTCTTCTTTTTCTTCTTCTTCTTCTTCTTCTTCTACCCGAAGAGTTTGCGTAAGGCGCACAACTGCGCAGCTGCAAGACACAACAACCCCACCCAAGCGGCGCGGCAGCTGAAGAATGCACAAGGGCGGTGACAGAAGTGGGGAGGAAAAACGCCAAAAGAGCTGCAAAAAGTTTGGTGAAACTGGGGATTAAAAAAATGGTCGGACCGACGTTAGCACCGACAAGCGCAGCAAAAGAAAACGCGTCTTCGTCCCCCGCCCCCTTTTTTTATCCTCGGTTTTTTCATACCCGCCTTCTCGTATCCGGTGTATCATTGGAAAATGGGATGATGTTATACCCGGAGGTTCTTATCGTTCTCTCGAAAAAAACACCAACCCCAGTTTTCGTACTTGGGTTAGCCGAGGGCGGCCGGGCGGGCAGCCACTGGGAAAATGGCACAAAATAACCGGAGGATCTCACTTGCGGCTCTTCTTGAATCACCACTCAAACCACCCGGTTCCCGATATAGGTATGTACCGGTCATGGGCGGCCGTCAGGACAGGGGGCATCAAATAACCGGCGGTTCCCAGGGCTGTTCTTGGGTTCTGCTGCTAGCATGGTTTTTTTCCTTTTCCCAGAAGGGAGCCATTTGATTGGTCCATCATCAATATTTTGAAAAATGGAGCACTCCACCCCTCCTCCCCTACACCCCCCCCACCAACCCATTAATTGTACTTAACATATTTTGTGCTTCTCACTACTACGAGTACGAGTGACCGATTAATTGACATAAGGTCAAAATATTAATATATTTTCAAATTATTTTAATTAATTAATTTTAATTTTTTTTGTAAAAATTAATTATTAAAACATTGATAAATTTTGAAACTTTTGTTGTGATTTGGAATTTGTTTTTTCAATAAACTTTCCCAAAACCATTTGGTATATTGTGTGTGTGCTTTTTCTTTTTTTTGGCTTTGCCTTGGTAGGCAAGGATACCTAATTGTGTTTAGATTCATTATAGAGTATTATAGTAGCTTAAGGGATTTTTTTATAGGCCCCTCCTAGGTAATAAATAATAATAATAATAATAATAATAATAGGTCTATTTTTATTATATGAGGATTTTTGAAAGATGATGATATTTTTTGGCTTGGTGTTGAAACTTGAGAGAGATTAGTTATAATAGAGTTATAATTATATCTCGAAGGATTTTGGTTTTCTTTTAGAGGATTTTCTTTTTTGGGAAGATTAATTATATTTTTGGATGGTGAAATACTTGAATTTTCATAATTTTCTTGTTTTGCCATAACATACCTTTTTTTAATGTAAATGATGGCAAGGCCACAATGTGACATGCCCCTTTTGTTTTTCTAAATCCAATGAAATTGGGGCACCCCATGTGTTTTATTATCATTAATAAATCCCAAAAATGTCAACCCAATTACAATCACATTGTCACAATCCCACTATTACCATAGTACTTTGGCACCTTCCACACTAATTAGTATATTATTTTCAAAAGTGTTGAAATTTTCAAATTTTGTTATTTACAACAACAACAAAAACAAGATTTTGCGATGAAAATGATTGAATCTTCAAAAATATTCTATTCGTTGAATGGAAAATTTCAAATTTATTTATTTATTTGACAGACGACCAATGATAATAATATCACAAGTTCTTGGGCAACATTTAACCATATGGTTCTATTTCAATTATGATATTTATTTCAAATTTATATTATAGATAAATAATTTACATAATTGGATTTGCCAATGACATGGTTCAATTGTGATTAATCACTATTATTAAATGGAAATTTTAATATTCATTGCCTCGAATGTTATTTGGCAAAAATGAGACCAAAGAGAGTCAAAAGCAATTACCCATTGAAAAAAACACATGTGATTTTAAAACCTATGAAATTGAACAAACTTATAACAAATTCCAAACTTGTATTTATTTTGATTGAGAAAGTGAACTTAGGGGTCTAATTAGGAATGGGAAATGTCAAATGAATTTATTCATGTGGTCACCCATATGATTTGTTAAAGGGGCCAAGTTGTGTCATTTTGACATGCATGAATAAAATATTATAAAAATAATAATGCATCAAATGAGTAAAAGGGGTATAATTAGTGAACACCATGAAGCCAAATAATCAAATTGCCAATAAAAAAACATTGCTTATATGCCACGTGGGAATCGAAGTTGTTAGGATGTTTTATGCATTGCAAGAAAACTAAAAATTGTAACATAAGTGATTATTATTTTTCAATAAACCCAAGAACACAATTCTTTTCATAGGCTATAGGACTATATTTGAAAAAAACCACATTACCATTGGCTTGACATACTCATTTTATTATGAATGTGTGGATTTGGAATGTATGCAAATAAATAACATTTTTCCAACATAGAAAGTATATTGTTTGATATACACATGTTTCAAATGTAAGGTTTTAAAGCACAACTTCATTCTTCCTTTTTTTAATGTGAAACACAACTTGCAAAAGTTATTTTTAAAATTTCGATTTGGTAAATTTTGCCAGTTAGATGCTATCTTTGTATAATTTAAGCAAGTCTTGTATTATGAGCCAATTGATAGGTTTAATAAAAGATGCATGTGAAATATGGAATGCCAAGATGAAATTTTAGTCAAGGAAATATGATTATGGAGTCTTGATTGTTGAAAAGATGTGTCAAATAAGTGGCAATTAATGAATATCATGACCAATATTGTTTGATTGTATCCATAAATTTGAATAATCATTAAATATGGACGTAACCATATCTAGAAACTTTGTATTTTTTAATGTTCAAAACTATATTTGATGGTTAGTGTACATGTTTATCATGCATACTTGTTTCTCAAAGGTATTGAGGTTCCATATATGAATACTTGCACATTAATCATAACTATTAGAGAAGGTTTTCCATCACTTAATTGTATATGCACATGCATAACCTATTTAGGGTATAAGGAACATAGATATGTATTTTTGAATCTATTAGGGTTTAAGGTTTCTAAATTTTATGTGTTATGCATTTCTTTTATAAGCAACATTAAAATGGCATAAAAACATATGCACCATAACATTTTATAAATATTTTTTGTCACATTGTCATCAGTGTCATCACATTTTTCATCTCATATGATCAATGTCAAATAATAAAGTGGTGGACAACTTTGCAACTTTTTTTTTTCAAAATCAAGTGAAATTCATTGTTATGTTCTCAAATGTGTCTTACATTGAAGTTCTATTTTTATCCTTTTACATTTGGTGGGTTTATGTGTTTCTAGTATAAGTGATAATGAAAAGATCATTAGCTCGTCATTCCACACATGATCATTTTGGTTGTAGTTCATATTTTGCACCAAATGACCATGAGTTTTTTTTTTGGGCAAATATAGTCTTGAACTTTTAGTATAATTGTTTGTTATATGTTAATGCATTTCACCTACATCTATAACATTTTACATCAAATGAATTTTCTTGCATGAACCCATTTGAATTCTTGTTATTTTAAACTTTCAAGTTTTTTATGTTCAAAGGTAGTTTTCATAAGCATTTACAACTTGTATGCTTGTACAGTTTGTTTGCATTCATAGTATTTTTCATCAAATGAAAAGTGGTTGCATGCAATAGTTTGAATTATTCATTCTTTGACCATTTAAGCATGTTTTGTCAAATGTGATCTTTGTAAGCATTTGTAACTTTTCAATGCACTTAACTGCAATAAACAAACAATAAGTAGTTACTAGGGTTCACATTTCACAATGTCGTATGATTTTTATGTTCATGATTATCTATCTACAATTTTTATGGGTTTTAATTTTGTGTCTTTGTGTTGCCATTGTTAGGTTAGGTTTTAGATGCAATGTTTGAAGAAAGTATTTACATTTGAATTGATTAGATGCTGGAAGTGTGCATATATAAACTTCTAGTGCTTTTGATGTTGAGAACATTATCTAGTTCATAATCTTTGAAAAAATGTGATCATCATAAAGTTTTTGCAAAAAATTATACAAAAAATTTAATTAGTGTTAAGTTGCCAATGTATTATGGTATCAAATAAGCTTATACATTCAACTTACACCCATTCTCCACACCTTATACCCATCCAAAAGGAATTCTCGCAATACCTCTAACCCAAGTTTGGGATAGGTCCAACAAAAAAGGTAGTGGAGGTTCTTATGGCTCACATTAATATAAAGGCAACAAATAAAAAAGGTATGACTTCAATCAAACACCAATATTGTTTATTGTAATTGAATTAAACATCTTTAATTTATTCAATGGTTATAGAAATGGATAAGTGACCTACCATTGTGAAAGTGACTAGAGTTGTGGGTTGAAAACCTTACATTTAATATCATACTACCTTTGTAAAAAATAGTAACAAATGAAATGTAAAATGGTCATTCCAACCACAAACCTTTCACCTAGTTTTTTTCACATGCATTATCATACATAAAAGCCCATCACAATAATTGAATATTATGTTTAAATCTCACATCACCTTTAACATAGAAATTGAAGCATGCCATCAAAATAAAATGTTTTTCCAATTTGGGAACCAATCCCACTCCATTATCTTAAAAAGAAAACCAAAATTTTGGAATGTTGAATCTACATTTTTTTGATATCATTAGAGATTAATTAAGTTGATTTAAGAATATAAACAACTATGAATTACCATGTTTGAATTCATAATACATAAAAAGTCCTAGATGTTTTGCATTGAATGATTTTGAAATGATGGTCCAAACAAAAAAAATTAGAGATTCAAAGTAAGTTATTTGGAAAAACTGTATATAATTCATGTTTAGGCAAATAAGACTCACTTTGGTTAATTCAAGTTGTTGATTTTCATATTTATAGTTTTTCATCGACCTAGAAACACTTCTTCATCATGACCCTAAAACATGAAATCTCAAAAATTTGAAATACTAAAATTTAAAAAATATCTTCATAAAATATATAAATGAATTATTACACATTGCATTTTCATGAACATGCATGCATGCAACAATTTTCCTAGTGTTGCACTCATTATATGTATCCTAATCTTTTACATGATATAACATGCAAAATAAAAATCAAAAAATGAAATGGGTACATTATGCAGGACTTTAATGCCATACAAGTTTTGTATGTGAATTTTTTACATTGGGATTTTTATGGCAAATGTGCAAAGTGAATTGATGTCTTGAAATGATTCTCATACCAAACCTTAATAGTCTAAACAAATGAAGAAATGTTTTTAGTCTTAATTTTTTTTATAGGATCACAATCTTCAATTCCATTTTAGAAATTGAAATGATTATTTTCATTTCTCACATGGCACATGATAAATGGGCCTTGTGAATAACTAATTTTGAAAATAATTATCAAAATGATCAAAACATTTGTGAGAGGTATTTAATTTTTAAACATGTGCATATTTTTAATTTGAGCTTTGCATTGTTGTGCACTACTAGTGACGATCAACTATTTTTATTTCTTCTTATGTTTTCATATATTTATGTCAATGTCAAATTTAATTTCAATTAATATACATTTCATGGACTTGAAAATACACATGAAAAGTTTTTTTTGTATATCCATGTTGGTGGATAAGAAAAAGGAGTGAAATAGTTATAAAATGGAGGTAGTTATTAGGAAAGGTGGAAGATAATTAGTTATTATGAAAGTGAATTAAAAATAAAAATAGTTATAAAAACAGAAATTATGAAGTAGTTATAATCAATTAGGCTTGAAAATAAGGTGGTTATTTATGAATTGTCTTTGGAATGGTCTAGGGATGACCATACAACCAAAATGGTCGTGTAGAAGTGACATATGAAACTTTTTGCAAAAAACCCCATATAATCTAGTTCTTACATCACTATAATTTTTTTATAAATGATCACAATTATCATTTCTTTTTTGAAAATTCAAGTGATTATTTTCATTTCTCACACACCACTGATGAATGGACCGTGAATAACTAATTTTGAAAATAATTATCAAAACTATCAAAACACTTGTGATAATTATGAAATTTTAAACATGTTCTTACTCCTATTTTTTATAAAAAGGATCAAAATTTTATTTTATTTATTTTTAAAAGTGATTCTTTTCATTTATCACATGGCGCGTGATAAATGGACATCATGAATAATTAATTTTGAAAAGAGCTATCAAAATGATCAAAACATTCATGGTAGGTATTTGATTTCTTGATGGTGTGATAATGTCATTCTTTACTCACTTCTATCCTTGATGGCTTGTTACATGATCTACACAAATGTCCTCTTATTTAATTATCTTGGCATTGAAGTGTACAACCACTATTTGCATGATGTTTCTTATAAAGTGTAGATGTTTCCACTTGAAACACTAATTATCATGTAATTTGTCATTAGTTACCATAAATGTAACTTTTGTGGATGTTCATCAAACTAAATGGCAATTTTTTTTGTAAAATTCCATTCATAAAAAGATGTATTTAGGAATATGTATCAACATTTTAAAAAGTAGGTTGCATATAAAATTTCCAAGTCAAAATATGGCACTGAAATATTTATTCTGTAATTGAAATGTGATTTTGCAAGACTTTGAAAATTTTAAGTTTAACCTCATTTTTAAAAATCGAAATGAGTTTCTTGAATCATCTAATGTTGAACTTGAATTTTACAATTTTCCAAACAAAATTTATTGAATAATATAATGTTGAAATTGAAGTTCAAGCATGGCATTGAAATGTGAAAAATTGAAGCCTTGAATCTAAAATGTAAACTTGAAAATTGCATTCCAACATCCACTTGTGCAATTTTTTAAAAAAAAAATCATCATTTATCATTTAAGGACTTATGTTTTTAATGTTTTAACCTTGAAGAAAGAAGTCTTCTTCAAAACATGGATAGCCACCAAATTTTATTCCTATCGTAAAACTTGATCCATAATTAAATGTGTTTGTCCAAATTAATTGTTGGGGGATTTCTTTTACTAATAAGGTGCAGAAAATTGCATGAATTTGGGTGTCAATGTGAAAATTTTGTAAAACATTTACACAATAATTGAAGTTAGAATTAAAAGAATTCAAAATCAAAAGAAAAGGATGTAGATGAGAGGGATGAAGCACATCACATAGGCTTGAAAACATGGAAATAATGGAGAAGCCTCAAATAGAATTGAACATTAATTTTTCATCATAGAGTTTCATCTCCAAACCTACAAAGTCATAAACATTTTCCAAGTAAAAACGCACAAAACAAATCTTATAAAAGTATGTAAATAATTTCAACCATAATTATGGTCACATTTTAAAGCATTGGATTTCAAGCTATAAAGTAATGCCTTGGCATGCCCGTAGTAGTGGGAATTTATGAACTCACAAAATTTTCATCATATAGGCTTGCCCTATACAAAGGTGTTTTGCTAAACAAAATCTTTGCCCATGAAGTCATCACTCGTTACTGAAAAAAAACTACATAACACATTTCCAACTTCATTGAGACTATAAACAAAAGTTCATTCAAAAGTATGCACTAATATTTTCATTATGCAAAAGATGATGAAAAGAAATCTCTAAATTGTTTTGTGAATAGGTGATAAAATCTTAGGAAAAATGGAAAAACCATTTAATGGTGATTATCTATTCGATGGTGACCATTGGGAAGAACCTAGCCAAGCATAAAACAATTGTGAATTGAATTTTCACTATTTTTCATTACCAAATATAATGATTATTACATTTTCATTTGTGTACAAGATGAATTTAAAAAATCTACAAACTAAATATTGTGAATATATACATGCAATGTTCTTATAGAAACATCTATTTTGCTTTTTGGACATGTGCCAAAAAACCATTTGATGTTTGTGGGTTGTGCTTGTTTGAAAACTCTTGTGTAACACGAAATTAAGTCACCACACCAGTGTGAACACTTCCTGATCTTGGAAGTTAAGTTTGCTTTATTAGCCGTTTCTTTTTGTGGCGGCTGTCTCTCCATTATTACTGCATGGGAGTGCATGGGAGTGCATGGGAAATCTCTCTCTGGGTGTGTGTGAGATGTTGTACAGGAAGGAATGAATGGCGACTGCTACTGAATGAACATGGAGGCTGATCACGCGTGGTTGAGGCGGCACCGAATTATGGTAAGGAAGGGAGCTGCAATTATGAGCTGAAGCGGTTTGGAACGACGGCGGCTGAGGAGCTGGAAATTCAAAGCTAGGGAGAAGGTTTTTGAGCGGCAGATTTTTTGTGGTTGCGCATGGAGCTTCTGAGGAGGTCCAAATTTTTAGAAAGCATGTTGTTGAGGTCGGACTAGTGCAGATTGTACTAGACAACCTTAGAAATGTGTAGATAGAGGAGGAGATATGCTGGTTGATAGAGGTTTGGCTAGTTACAGACTTTTCCGATGCGCCAGTAGTTCAGCCAAATACTGGTGTTCGCTCTAAAAGTACTAGCAGAACGAATGATAGAATGAGATTCAGTCCCTGAAGTCTACTGATTATGTATGCATGAGATCTAGTTTTCTGAGTAGCTCTGGTAGGACTGCAATCAGCTGACTATGTGTCAAGGTTTTCTATATGTAGTTAGACTTGCGAAATCACAAGTCTCTAGTCGAGAAAAGTGATGTGAGGTTGTTTTTGTTGCATTCTGTTGAGGAAGCAGAGTGGAGGTTCAATGGACAGGAGAACACTGAAAACTTTTATGGTCTGAGAGTCATTGCTTTGTCAAATGTCCGATCTGTAATGAGTACACTAGAGACCGGTGGCATGTTGCCTCGGGACATTTTGTAAATAAAAATGCAGATTGTTGAATTTTTTTTTTAGAGTTGTCATTGATCTTCGGGTACAAGCTGGGTATGGACAAAGGTTCGTGGGTATATGCAGACTCGGTCCTGTGTGAAGACTGAAAAGGAAGGATCAGTAGTTACGATTCTGTTCCAGTGCTTCAGAAACTTGATTTTTGTGTGGATCTGTCAACTAGTCACGGTGTCTGTTTGGTTTCGTGCCTTCTCCTTTTTTGGTTACACTTGATCTTCATGTGTGTAAAAATACAGATTTTCAAAACATTAGGCGTTTTATCCAAATACATAGCTATTGATACACTAATTTCAAGAAGAAGTGGATATTTAGAACATTGTAGCAATACTAAGTTGCTAGACATCCCACTTACACCTCAAAGCACTATATTGAATTTAAAACAATATTTATGCATAACACGTATGAAAAAATTCTAATTCAAAGTGTAGGGTGATAATGGAAATATCTTATGCATAAGCCCACCAACAATGCATGTACAATTTCACAATTGGAAGCCCATTGCTAATGTTTGTTTTTAGGGCTATGCAAATATGAATGTTGCCTCCCCTTTCCCTTTTTGTCTTTTTTAATTGTTGCTAACCTAGTTTTGAAAACAATGACCTCCCCAAGTATGTTAATAATGTAACCTTAGGATAGGTTCAACATTAAATAATTCTCAAAAACCTTAAATGATTTTTTTTGAAAAAAAATGTTGAAGTTTTGAAAAATGTGATAAATGCAACTCAAAAGTGATGGAAAATATGGAAATTTGAAGAAGTTTGTAAGAGAAGTTGTGCACCTTGTCCAAGAGTGAAGCTCCTTGCACCACTGCCATTTCCATGTAATTACCTAATTTTTTTGCAATCCACAACTTTTACATTATTATTGAGGGATTGTTGAATTGATGTTGCATACATACATTTTACATTAAAAAAAATCTTGGTTGACTTGTGATCAATTATGAGCCCAAATTTTTTTTGACTTCTTCACCAACCTTTTTTGGAAAAATACAAGGGCTACAACTTGGTCATCTTCGGGTTCGAAAGAATGATTGCCAATAGGAGCTAGATTGCCTTGAACATTAATAAATGTTGATTTAGATTTGTTCGATGCATGGGCTCCTATGGGTCCCAAAGGTCCTATCTAAATACAAGTTTGGAAGCTCCTCATTTAAACTTTGGTGGAAATGATAGAGTTTGAAATAGACAATAAGTTTGCATTAATCTATCAATTGGTCACACAAGGTCAAGAATTATGGTGCAACAAGGTGTTCTTAAAGAGTTCTTACTAAACTTCCATGGCTACTAGGTGATCATCATGGATAAGTACAAGAAGGTGATGGAGAAGTAACTTTTGGGTTATGGTGATGAACGCTAACCATTTGTCACCCATTTCATGGGTTGCAAGTTATGTAATAACTTCTATGACTTCCATGGAATGATGCTTCAATTGAATGGAACGCATTTTCAACTTCATTAACAACTAGATATTACAATTTTAAAGTTAATAACACAAAGTAGTTTCAAGGCTCTTGATGTCAAGTGCACCAGGAATAATACTATAAACCCTCTAAATTGGCATTTGGGCATGGGATCAAAACAATTGCTACAACAATGGGTGATGCTATTATTATATTTCTTAGCATTCATTTTGTAAACCTAATTGTGCAAAATTTGGATCTACATTTGGGCATGGAATTATAACAACAACAACAAAAACAAATCGTCTAAGTGACTTTTGTTGCTACATTTTTTAACATTCATTATTGTAATGAGTGCCTAATTTTTTTGCATTCATTCTTGAAGGTGAAATTTAGTGGAGGGCATTATGTTTGAAAAATAGGTTGCTTTTAAACTCGTACATGGAATTCATTAGCATTTTACTATTCAAATTATTTGGGAAATACACCCCATAATTTGTTAGAGAAAGACTTTGAAGATTTGGCAATAAAGACATGTGGTTTCATAGGTTTAGATGTCACCGTTGTTGTAAGTCATGGAACAATATTGCATGTTTTGCAAAATGTAATGCATTTCAAGTAGTTCATAACTAAGGAAGGCAAGGAGATGTTGTGGGTCTTGAGAAACTAATGCAAAACAAACTACCATGATTGAACTTGTTTTTATAGGCTTGGTAGCTAAAGTAAACAAGCTATCAACCCTTGAACAATATATATTTTTCATTTCCATTTGTAGTATGATGGGACCTTTCTATCATAGATGATTGAAGTCACTAACATTTCAACACAACATTTCAAATAAATGAGATCACTACACATGTAATTCAAAATGAAAATCTGAAAAAAAAAATGTGTTTGATGCATCTCACAAAATGTGTAGGTTTAGTAAAAATGTTTTTGGATGTGCTCATTTATTTCTAACAAGATCTTTGAGCTTGAAAATGCTTTTGATACCATTAGGTTCAAGTCTTGAATGAATTGGATGTGGCTCCAAACATTGTTGCATTATGATTCCCATAACTTTTTAAAGATCCAAATTCAAATCATTGTCTTTTTGGCCATTTGGATATTTAATCTTTGGCTCTTTTGTCAAATATGATGAAAACAATGATTTGGTCGCATTTACTCTTAATGCCTCCATCCTATATATTAAAGCAACAATGTCTGTTTGTCTGTGTGGGCAGTGCCTGGAAGATTTTTCCAGTCACTGCCCGTTCCCTGTGGTGTCTGTCTGTCTGTGGTGACAAATAGGGCAGGGCGGCTAGGGCAGCTGCTGCGGGGGGCCGGGCGATGTGCCATTTCTATTAAAGAAATCCTTGGGGAAAATCGGGGGACCTGCATCTAATCAAACAAAAATACAACTTTTTTTAAAAATTATTTTCATTATAAAACATATTAAAAAAACTAGAATCTTTTTGAAAATAAAAATAAATACATAAATAAATACATAAAAATAGAAAAAAATGAAGATAGAAAAAATAAGAATAGAAACAATAAAAACATGAAACAAAAATAAACAAAAAAAAA
>Ga0209208_10001518_pt1 | contig 32826 bp, 27 predicted proteins | sample S1TSphfallax_3_FD_187694 | JGI IMG/M metagenome (GOLD analysis project Ga0209208, IMG submission 187694) | Host-associated microbial communities from peat moss isolated from Minnesota, USA - S1T2_Fd - Sphagnum fallax MG (SPAdes) (version 2) | ecosystem: Host-associated > Plants > Peat moss >...
TTTTTTTTTTTCATTTTTAATTTTTTTTTCAAAAATGGACTAATTCATTACGCATGTGAAGGTTACATATAGCCTTGGCACACGGACATCTAATCCCCCCTAAAGCTGCTACTTTTTCCCCTATTTTGACCCCAAACAAAAAAACAAAAGCAAAAATAGCACATCTTTTTTTAGCAACATGACAATAATTTCAACTACTGTAAATTTAGGCAAGACAAATACTTTTAATTTTTTTTTTAATTTATTTAAAAGGGGTAGATATTCAAACCCATTTTTATCATATTAATAATAATAAAAATTTACAAGATATTTATGGGGTTTAGTTTGTCTTTTGGGTTTTAGCATTTTTAGCATTTTGATTTTTTGGGCTTTTCATATTTTGTGTTCTCTTATTTTGTGAATGTAAAGCTTGTAATAAGTTTTAATTATTCATATTTGAATTTCATAGTTAGTATTTGTAGTGTATTCAATGACGATTGACATTGTGTTATTAGTATTTTGTTTTTGGATCATGTTGAGATTTTGACAATTAATTATCATAAAAATGAATTGATTCAATTGAAGAATTTATTCTTGAATTTTGAAGAATAAATCGATTAATTGATTCTTTAATCAAAATTTTAATTAAAAACCCTAGCCTTAATACATATATTTAATAAAATCTGATACATTTATATTTTACATCAAAGAAAAATTCAAGATTTTTTTTTTAAAAATCACTTTAAAAAAACCTTAATATGTACACATAAAAAAAGATTCAAAATCAAAGAAAAAAATCCAAAAAAGTTGATGAAAACAACTTCACTCTCAAATGCATACCAATCTAAGAAGAATACACATTTTCTAAAACAAAAATAAGTTTCTACATTTTGAAAAGTATCAATTAATATCTTGTGTAATTAATAAAACATTTATTATGGTAAAATGTTATAGTAAAAACTTTTATTTTACCCCTGTACTTTTTTTATATGGGGCAGAGCTATAACAAATGCTATAGCTATGAGAGCTAACATCCATGCCCAGGGGCTTTAACGATGGGCAAAGGGGACATTACTGTTTTTAAGCCCCATTTGCCCCTTTAAATTATGCATGTGCCCAACTCAATATAAAAAGTTCCATATACATAGCCTTCTAGATTTTCAACCTCCATTGACCTACCAACCTAAGGGATCTCAAATCTAAAACGTTTTTTATATGGAACCTTCTTCTATACATAAAGGCCATCCGATTTTCTTAAGCCCCACCTCCCAAAGAACCCATATATTGTAATTCCCTCCATTTGCAACTACTCCAAAAAATGAAAATTTTCAAGGTTTTTAAAAGGGGCAAAGCCTTCAAACTAGGGTATTAAAGTAAACATGCTAGTGATTGAACATTTAGTATGTCAATCAGCTTTAAATATTATTGGGTGCCTCATTTATTTTTGGTATCTTAAAATAAAGTGTAGAAGAATAAAGGGCACACCCAACGCCTTTTAAATCGCTTAAATTGAATCAAAATTGAGGAAGTTATGCCCCTTTAAAAATCTAGTGGTAAAAAATGACCAACAAAACATTTCAAACACAGGAAAGTTCAAGAAAGTTTACTAACTCACCTATAACCAAACAAGGATATCCTCCTTGTTAAACGTCTTCTATCCTGATTGTTAGAATAGATGAAAGTTTCAACAATGAGCATTTACAAAATACTCATTTAGTTTTGAACATGTGGCCAAGAACTTCACAAAACCTATAACTACAAATCAACAATTATGGGATTATAAGCTCCCATTCACCAAACCCGCCACATGTCTATGGCTGTGGTGGTGGGCACAAGATTTTTTGGACACATGTCACTGGGAAGCACAACAACACATTAAGCACCAACGTTTTTACACAATCATCACTAGGAAGTAGGAACTTTCTACCATAGTTGTCACCAAGAATAAACACATTGGTTTTCTTGAAAGTTGGATGTCAGCAAGCATTGGTTTTCTTGGACATCTATTACCAGGAAGATGAAAAGCAATAGGTTTGTAGCCAAGAAGAAGTAGCAAACAATGCATCACATGTTAAATGATAATGTCAAGAAAAAAAAGTGCATAATAAGAACAACACATCATAAGGAAGAAAATGCATTTGAGCTCACTTGAATGTTGTTGCAAATTTTGGTTGTATTTCATGTTCTTGAAACTTTTAGCTCAAAGTTCCACCATTGTTGTAGCCCACCATTAATGTAGCTTGAAATTTCAATGTTGTTGAAGTTTATTCTAGTTGTATGGACATGTTCTTGAAACTTTCACCTTGAAACTCCATCATTGGTGTAGTTTACACTAATTTTCTAGACATGTTTTTGAAACTTTGAGCTCAAAATTTCAATGTTGTTGAAGCCTATTATGGTCTTCTAATATTTTTGGTGTTCTTGAGTTGCTTTTACTTTGGTTTTAGCTCTAGTGATCCTAGATCATGTTCTCCTTTGGTGTTGGTCCTGATGGTGACCATATGTATCCCTTCTATTTAATCATTAGAAACCAACAACCTTGTTGTTCAAGGCCCTCTTATTTGTTGTTTAACCTATGCTCGCTGCCTAGCTTGTTGTTGAACCCAAGTTGTGCATCCAACATTGGCACCCATGTACTTATAGATCTATTCGTAAGCTTATTTGAAAGTTTTGGTGAAATCTATCACTGGCCTCCTTAATAATTGTTGGAATCTAAACCATAGTAAATTGTGTTCTAACATGTTTTTCAATAATTTTGATAACTGTTTTATTTGCTACAATCCCCAACTATTCCTTTGGCTCATTTATCCTTTCATTCTTTTCCTTTTTCCTTTTCTGATTTCCTTTATAACTACCTTGTCCATTTTTTTTTCTTTACAATATTTAGATATTCAACGAAAATCATAACATTGTGACTAAAGTAATTAATTAGTGGTTTTTCCCCCCTTGTATGTCTTGTAGGTAAATGAGGTAATGAGAGCAAATTGTGCAATTTCATGACTTCTTGAATCACTCTTGGTTTCCTACACCAACTTAGAAGTAATGTCATCTAGGTTTACAATATCTTATAGTTGCTTTTCTATCAAAGTAGGGCTTTGAGGCATGTCTACATAGTAGTGTTGGTCAAATTCTAACCTATTGGTTAGCAATTGATCTCCGGGTGTTGTTTGATGGATTGATGTTTCAACTATATGGAAAAGTTCTACAACAATAAATTCCTCCCTCCGATGTCAACTTTGATTACAATCATTCTTCATTTGATGTATATTCTTTTTTATCACTTCCATGGTTGTTGATGTTTATTGTAATGTAAATTTCTGAAGGTTGAGTCTTGTTGTCCATTACCTTGGGGTTGAAATATCAAATACCTATAACCTTGAACCCAACCTTGATGTTTTTCTTTGTGAGAGATTGATGTAGATAGCTTGGTCTACCCATCCAACCAAAATGATCTTATTTGGCTCCATGTGATTGCTTCTAAACATAGTTGCATCCCTAACCTGTTTAAATTTTATTTTAAATGACTTGAAACAAAACACATCTAATAGTTATAGAACATGTGATGTTGTGAGCCATACCGACATGGCCATGGCTGGTAGTCTCAATATTTAAGAATTATGTTAGGAATATGTGCGAGTGGTGAAGTTATTAGGGGGGTTTAACAACTTTGTGTTAGAATAGGGGTTGATGAGTGCGCACAGGGTGTGGGGGGGTTGTTTTGTTTTCTAAAATACGATATTAGTTGGGTTAGTTATTTTCTTCAACAAAAGTTGATAAACCATAGTGTTAGAACCTTACTGGCGTAAGTAGGGGTGAGCAATCTCTAGAAGGCTGGGGAAAGAAAAACAAACACCAGAGTTCATGGTGTGCGATAAAACATTGGTCTTGTGTTAGTATTTAACAACTAACAAGGATGTTGGGAATTTATGAAGTAGGGGGAGGGGGTTAGTGAAAGGCCCAATAGAGGTAGAACAATCTTCAACCCGTAGGATTGATTCAAATCAGCTTAATGATTAAACAGACGGTGTGACAGTGTGCCATTGATAATAGGAGTTTCATGAGGACTGAAATGTTTATTTAGATTTTGAGTAAGCTCAACAAGGAGCTGCAAGTACATGTCAAGTCCTGAGCTATGCCATAGTTCATAACTGTAGGAAGTCTAGAATGCGTCGAATGGTACGAACTAGGTAGTCTGCTTTGCTATTAGGAGGTAGTCGACGAATCGGGCCGCGCAACCAACGATAGTGTCCAACGCCGGGAACTGAAGACCAAGCAAAGATAGAAGTGTCTTCGGTTTCATAGCAACCTTCACAGACAGTTTTGGGTTCGTCACCAAAAGCGAGGTCGATTTGTAACAAGATCACCAGGGTGCGGGAGTTTGGCGAAATGCAATAGTACCAGGCTCGAAGGGGTTCAACTTCAAGACGAGCACGCACTTCTCGAGGTTCGAGTTCTTCATCGCGAAGATGCTACGTTAGGGTCAGATCTAAAGATGACTCCGAAGGCGGTTCTTCATTCGCTTGTGCGGCTTGGGGCCCGTAAAATGTGACCGTGCGCGACGTCATATTTTCAAGGAAGAGAGGAAAAATCTTCAACAAAATCGAATTGACGATGAAGGTGGGGAGGACTTGTGACATCGAGTTATGTGATCGTAATTTATAGGCCAAGGAAAGGAAGAGGAGGGGTAAATAATGGCCTAGGACCATGGTAAAGTAAAAATTTAAGGTCAAAGGATAAAAATTAAAGGTTTAAAGTAAAGTTGCTTAAGGGGAAGTGGGAATAGGTAGCAAGGAACCTTCTTATTTTCCTTCCATTGGCCACCAAACAAGGAACCTTCTTCTTCTCCTTCCATTGGCCACCAAGCAAGGAACCTTCTTCTTCTCCTTCCATTGGCCACCAAGCTTGGGGTCTACCTTCACCTTCCTTTTCCTTCTCTTTAAATGGCGAACTTGGATGGTTAGTGCACTCTCTTTTTTCCCACGGGAGATAGCTTCAAATTCAATTAGGAGAAGGACTAGTTTTTACAAGCTCTTGAGGAGGAAGATGATGATCAGCCTTGATAATTGGGAAGAAGAAGGAGAGTAGAATGGAAATCTTGTAATAGTTTCGAAGGAATGGAGGTGAGTAGTAATAGTATTGGGAGGTTGGAACCTTAGAGAAAGCTCGAAAACCCTCTCGGGTTTCGTAGCATAACTTTTCAATTATTTAGCTGCAGATCTTGAAATTTGGTAGGAAGGTGCGCCTAGTGGTTAGCTTTCTAAAAAGCTAAAGCAAGCTAGATTTGGACAACCTATGTGTTAGAAACAATTCTCCAAGTGACTAGGGGTGTGCAGTCGAGTTGGACCAATTGCCTTTGCAAAACCCTCTTGGGTTTCGTAGCATAACTTCTCATTTATTTAGCTGCAGATCTTGAGATTTGGTGAGAAGGTGCGCCTAGTGGTTAGCTTTCTAAAGAGCTAAAGCAAGCTAAATTTGGACAACCTATGTGTTAGAAACAATAGTTCAAGTGATTGTTGGTTGTAGCCAAGTTTAAGAAAGCATTAAGTCCATAAAAGTTTGTTTAGAGGGATGACAATTTAATATAAGGTTCTAGGACTTGGAGTGTGCAAATCTAAATAATATATCTATCAACGTTAAATTGTGAATGATGCATATGAGGCAAAATACTTAGCTTCAACTACAAATGTAATCAACATCTAAACATACATTCGTGTTCATTCTTCATCGGTAGCATTCGTGCTTTCAAGCATAGTCACCTTGTAGAACCGGAAGTAGAGGGACAAAAGTTGCTTCACAGATGTATGAGATGGTAAGGTACTTATGTTTAACTCAAACTTTTATGCTTGTTTTGTTGTTTTTAAGGTAACATGATTCCATGCCCATCCAAAATTAACAAGTGTTGATTAGTAAGAGACATTCCACTTGGAACATACTTCTTGAAGATAGCTAAGAACTCTTTGAATAAGAAAGAAACCATCCAAACTTTCTTTTGCATTGCCATGCAGGTTTCCGATTTACAAAATTTGATGTAATCGTCTCGTAATCTTCACTATGAGAAAATTATGTCCATTGTAACTTATCTAATGCAACTAGAAAGTATATGATAAAACTAAATTATAACTAAAAAATGTCCAATAGAACTAGATTACAACTACATAAACTAGTTGCAACAAACATGATTTTTTCATAGTGGTTTCACCTTTGAAAATGTTAAACCATGGTAAAACATTTCATGTAGCATTTATTGTACAATTTATAATTAATCACTCTCAAGACTTGGGGTATGGTGCTATAAACTACATTTGATCCTCTCTAAACAAAAACCCTTGTTCTAAACTATTTACTAGCTTAAACTTTTGTCTCATTTAAATTCCATCCATGTAGTTTAATTGTCTCAGATGTATAGTGATTACAAGTTGGTGTGAAATGAATTATAGGAGGTGGGTGTTTGTCCTTATGCTATGCAGACTTCTAAGCTTTTTACTTGTCAAATGCTCAACTTTAAGTGTTTCCGCTTGAACCAATACCACTAACTAATGTTTGGTATTCCATAGATTGGAATGGTGTATCTTTTGTTTGTGTTGGTTTTGCAACCTTCATCTTCAATTGTTGTAGGCTTATGGACACATTCTTGTATGTCTAAAGTCCATTTGATCAATATAGCATTCTGTTCTTTTATAAGCACACATTTTGGTCCCATCTTCTTAGATGTGGTTTTTCCGTTTAAGTGATCAACAAGGGAGCTCATTGGGATCTTCCATGACTTACAGGGCCTCCTTTGGGAATGTGTCCCTCTTTCAATAACATCCATTGTTACTTTTGACACTTCATTGGTCCACATGCCTCTTTTGGTTTTTGAAGGCATTCAATTTGGTTGTGGTGTTGATCTTTTGTTTTGTGGGTGAAAAACAAGGGGAAGATTTTCCTTATTAGCTGCAAGGTTTGTTGCTTCATTTCCTATGTGAGATTATCAAGTTCATGATTGTTTATCTCTTCCTAGTCCTAGCTTCTAGCAACTTGGTGGAATGTGTTCTAACCCCACCAAAGGTATGCCTTTTTCTTCCTTGTAAACAACCCTAGAATCTAGAAAATGTAGTAAATCTAGAAATTTTGTTATAACATGTTCATAAAATTGCTATAGTAGAATATAATAATTTATAAAATTCTACAAAATCATCCCAATCCAATTCAACAACTTTTGTTGTTGTGCATGTAGTGGGGAGAAATGTGTAGGAACGATTGATATGACTTAGCTGATCTTTAGCTTTCTTGACGCTCCTTGATGTAACATTTTGAACTATGGATTTTTAGATCCAACAGTATTCCAAATATTTTTGGAACCTCTAATTGTAAATCTAGTTTATAATTTCAACTTGTATGTTTGATGTTGATCCCTCTTCAACATGCTCTACTTTCACCTTTTGCAAATCCATTTTTGAACCTAGTTTTTGCTTCTTTACATGCTTTATTTTCACCTTTTGCAAATCTATTTTTGAACCTAACTTTTGTTTTTTTTATTGCTCTACTTTCTCTTGGAGACTTGTTTTTTGCAAGTAAACTCTTAGACTTGGACTATATGTTCTACTATCACTAGTATATCGTAATTCTTGAACACTACAACATTAGGACTTAAGAATTCTAAAAAAAATTGGAACTATTCTTCTACCCTAGCTCAAAGAGAGGACATTCTCGGAGCTTAGATTAAAAGTAAAAAATGATGTACTCATTTTATGTAAGCTTTGTCACAATTTAAACTTTGATTTGTGCCTTTTTTTTTCTTTTTTTTTTGGAAGGAATGCTCAATTTTGATGCATAGTAGGAATCTTCAAGGACTTTCCTTTGGGGTTAATAAATGTGGTGCCTTGAAGGATTCAAAGAAAGGATGTCTTTTACTAATCCTTATGCATTTTATCCTTATTAGGTTTAAGGTTTATAAATGAGCGGTTTCATACTCTTTAATGTGAGCCTAAACCCCCATAACCAAACAATCAATTCTTTATTTGCATTTGCTTATGTTGGTTCTCTAAAAACAATTAAACCCACCCTCGAACCCACCCAAGTATGTGCATTACAAGGGGCTGGTCGTCAACCATAACTAAACATGACCACACATGACACTATGCCTTTCTTTTTTTTGTTATTGCTTTTTCCCATGCCCATAACCGCACATTAAAAATAAATAATAATCTTTTGAATTGCATGAAAAAACCAAACATATTTTTTTCAAGACCGGACCATTTGGTCTGCACAAGAAGGGTGTTCATTCACTGGGTGTTGTTTGGTGGGGGCCATGTTTACCCTACCAGAAGTGGGCTTGCTCTCCATTCCCACCCTGAGCAAGCCCTTCTGATGCTATCCTCATCCTTGGGCTTTACCTTACACTAATAACCTGGGCAGTAATACACATTCCACTCCAAATCTAAGTTACAATGGACTGCAAAAGAAAGAAAGAACTAAATGAATAACTTCATCAAACAGCCTTAAACATGGACCCCACTGCCTTATTCAACTGCCTGGGAAAAATTAGGTATAAATTCATAGATCTATGGGCGAGAGAAAGTGGGACCTCAAATTCACTGTTCTGAGAATGGACAAAGAAGATCGGGGAAAAAAAAAAAGAGTTCTCATTTTACACTCCAAATCCATATTCATTCATATCTCCTGTCTGTTTCCAAGCAATTCTTGTTTTTTTTTCCCCTCTCTGAAAGGATCAAGTGTTATAGCCCTAATAGTTAAGCTGCAAACCTCATGAATCATGTGTTCTTTTGACAGATCGTGAACTGATTCTCCTGAGTGGCGTGGTGTGTTTGGTGATATAGATCGGAAGAAGAGCACAAAGGCTTACTTTCTTTGCAAAGATCACGGTTTTTTTTGGGTGCAAATCCAGTAGTGGGCAAAGCTATGTCAAGCTAAATGCACTTGCTGGATTAGGTGGTCTAATAAACCTAAGCAAAGGAGCTATGAGAAGGGTTGGTTCAAATGGGGAGTGCTTTGAAAGTTCTGAGAGTCAGTGGCCTGTGCATGCTGCATTGTTGGTGGCCCAGTTGTTGTCAGGAGGTTACTATGTCATCATCAAAATGGCACTTGTTAATGAGATGAACTTGATTGTGCTCAGTGTTTATCGAGATCTTCTTGCTCTGGTGTTTCTGATTCCAGCTGCTTGGCTTATTGAAAGGTTGGTTTTTTTAGTCCATTCCATTGTTTAAGGTAGTGCTTTCTTGCTTGCTTGCTTGTTTGCAGCAGGTAGAATGCATTATGATACAGTAGCCCTAACTCTATTATCATTTCCCTGGATCTGTGGTCCTTGCTGAAGTCATTGTCTTTTGCAGGCAGAACTTCTTCCGGCTCTCCCGGGATGTGGTCCTCTGGCTTCTTGTCCTTGGGTTGATTGGGTGAGTACCAAAACATGTGAACCATCCAGAGAATTTATTTGTTTTTCAAGTATTCTCACTGAATTTCTTGCTGTGATTCATTTCAGTATACTTGGGGTCTTCTGATAGAGTTGTAACACTTGGGGGTGGCTTTGTGCTATATCTGCAGCATATTTGGAAGTCAATTCCTGTTGTTCAAGGGCATCAGTTTGACTTCTACAGAGGTTTCAGTAGCAGTGCATCCTTTGATTCCAGTTTTCACTGCAGTCGTGGCAATTGTTTTTGGGTGATGAATTCTCCCCCTTTGGACACAACTTTACAATCAATTTCATTAGAGAGATGTATTGTCAACTTCTGATTAGCTTTAGATTGCTGTCATTGAGGTAGAAAATGAGCAGGAAGTATCACTGTATGGTAAGGGATTGCCACTGAAACTGTTCATTGTCTTAGCATACCAACAGCAAGCAGTCCTCATACACACCCACCAGAAAAACCAAGGATATACAGTACTTTCAGTAAAAATTGGTAACAATTGATAGACATCTCCCCTTGCCACCTGTTCTTCATCTTTGGGCTCTTTTGGAGCCCACATCTTTTGGTGCCCAATCCTGCCCACCAGTGGGAGAGGCTCATGGTCATGCAAGCTTCAGCTTGCATCCCTCTTCTTCCAAGCAGAAAGTGTAGGATAAACTGAGTGAGATCTGCAGGCCAGAGGGAGAGGGTTTGTAAACAGACAGTTTAAATTCTGAGGCTTGTGTTTTTTCAAGTGAAGGGTGGAAGCAGTGTGGTGGCACAGGCGAGATGGGCAAGCAAAAGTTGCAGGGATTGTAATCTGTTGTGCTGGAGCAATTCTCATGACCTTCTACAAAGGACCTGTTGTCCTTGGTGCAAAGCCAACCTCCACTCTGGAAGCAGCTAGCACAAGTATGATCAAGGAACCTGTGCATTTACCCCATACCACAATTGATAGCTGGCAGATTGGTGTTCTTTGCTTGATTGGAAACTGTCTTTGCATGGGAACAAACATCAATCTTCAGGTGTGTCTGTGTCTCCCCTTGTTGGCATGCTCTCAGTACTGCATCTATGATTGGATTGTCTTGGAATCTATGCCAATACCAGCAAGTACTGTAATAGTCCCAAATACATAGCTGAGTGTGACTATTTTTTGGGTGTTTAGGTTCCAGTATTGCGACGGTTTCCAGCTCCCGTGTCGCTGATTGCATACTCATATGCTTTTGGCACAGTATTCATGGGTATTGCGGCCATTTTTTTGGTGAATGACACATCTGCTTGGGCTCTTTCTTGGGACATGGATCTCGTAGCTATTTTGTATAATGTACAAACTCTCATCCTTAAAAACCCTCTTTGTGTGAGATTTCCTTTGATAGATTTCCCCTTCAGGTTTCCTTAGATGACAACCTAACTTTGCACATCCTAAGTATCAGCTGAGACATGATGCTATTGTTGCCCATGAGTCAATCCTGAATACAATGTTCATTTGGTGATGAAACAGTGAAGAAAAACTGATTGGCATATTGTTGGTACTTTCAGGGAATTATATCTTCTGCACTAAATTTAGCAATTATGACCTGGGCTCTGTCCAAAGTGGGACCCCTGTTTGTGGCCAGTTATATTCCTCTCCAATCCGTCTCTGCAACAGTCTTAGCCCTAATCTTCTTGAAAAGCAGTGTCTATTTGGGCAGGTAACTACAGAATGCTTGCACCCATGCTTTTTGTAGCCTGTGCATCTGCCATGCTTCTCACACAAGAAAGAATGCCATTACCTCAATTTGCCTTGTCCTGGTTCTCTTAATCGTGAGTATGGCAATTTCTCGATACTTGTGAGTTTTATTGGTAAATATGCTTGGCAACTGGTACCAATTTCATTTTGTGGGTGCAGTATCTTAGGGACACTCATGATCATACTGGGATTGCTGTCTGTCTCCTGGGCTCATCAAGAGTCAGCTCGGTACCGGTCACTCTCTGAAGTTATAGGGAGGAGTGTTCACTCGCATGACCATCAAGTAGCGGGCACACATGGATTGGACTATAGGACACCACTGCTTCAGGTAAAAGGGAATCCTTCCCTGCATTTGTAATCTGGATTGTTTTGTTGTTGAGGGACCCTATAGTTTTAACCAAATGATCTTTGATGTCCTGTGTGCCATCTTTCTTAATGGGATCTTGTTGTCCAGGCCTAGCAATGTTTTGGTCTGGTGTAATGGGCACGTATCTTTCATGGATCCCCCAAAAGCAACAAGTGACCAGTTTGCTTGTAAGTCCTCTTGTGATGCACTAGCTGCACCAACTTATTCTGTGATATGGTGGATGGATGATTGCTTTACAGGGATATCCATAACTTGGGCAGTTGACATTCTGTATGAGTGTAAAATTTATTCATTCTGTACAAACAGATCAGTAATTTTGACCTGCTTTAGATGATGCATCTCCTACAACTTTGGACAAGTCTCAGTTGTCTGAGGTTCTTATTCTTCATAGTTTGTGGCTTGCAAGCAGGTGCCTGATGTGCAAACCTAATCCCATACATATCAGTTCTTTCCTTTGCAGCAAAGTAAAATCATGCTGACCTTAATAACATTGATGAGTTTGCCAAGCAGGTTTTGATGTCTCTGTTCATGTTTCTTCAATCTTTAGCTAGACAGTGAACTGAATAAAGCCTTCTGAAATTACTAAATAGAAAAGCTGAAGGGAAACCCCTTAAGGAAACATAAACCATGAAAACCACAGCAGGCACATTCAGATCAGTTTCCATACCAAGTTTCATGGAGGTTGGCATCTTGTAATCTATATAGAGCTGCATGTGTGTAGATGCAGCACCTTGCAAGAAGAAAACCATGGCAGAATTTGATTATATTAAGTTTGACATCATCTGTATCCAGTCTTAAGACTTCGTTTTGGATTGACTCCAAGCTCCATGATATGAAATTTTACCTGAGGATGATTGATCATACATGCAACACCCCAAGGGAATGGAAGCAATCTGGAGCCTTGAGTGACTGGCCCAAGGTTCCTATCCTGAATGACCTCTTGTTGTTGACTGTCTTATGTCTCTCATGGCAGGCAGAATCTGAGGTGTGATTGTAGCAAAATCTTCTAGAGAACATCAGGAGACAAATCTGATGTAGCTAAAGTGCACAACTGCATATCACAGGTTCACTCTTTACGTGGCAGGGGCCATCATAAAAATGCCACACAATCCCCTGCTGCACTTTTGCTAGTACAGATTGCGAAAAGGCTTCAAGGTGCAGAACATGAGGATACAAGGTATGGAGGATGACAACACATTTGGTAATTGTGTTAGTCTGCTCACGGAAGCTGTGTTTGGAGCAAATGCTTTTGTTTGATAAAGGCAATCAAGAAGGGGTGGCAATTCTTGGTCTGTGCTTGAGATTTCTTGCATGTTCTTGCATTACAGTAATGCAGCTTGCTACTTGCATGTCACAGTATGTGTCAAATTCTGACATTAAGTTATTTGTCTCTCAAGAAGTTGGATTTCAATGTAATAATACACCAGATACACATCATGTGTAAAAATCTAACTCTTCAATAGTTCATAAGTCCTGAATTGTCATACTAATTTATGAATACCATTGTATTGATGACAGAAATCTGCTGATGTGATACTGCATTTGACTTTTGTCTCAAAACAATTTACAAATCATAGGGTGATATGACCTGAATCCAGAAGCCAAGGAGGGAAGAAAAGTATACTAAGGGTGTTACCTGTTAGCTTTCAGCAATCTCTATAGTTACGTGAATTGCTGTTGCATGATTGTATGAACTTGAAGCACTTGGTCCTGCATGGTGTATTCCAGTGTGAACTAGCAAAGTCTCTGAATTTTGTTCCAGAACTATTTTTCAAGGATTGGAAGCAGAATTTCCAATGTTTCACAGTTTGCTGAAGATCTCTGGTCAGTTTTTGATGCAGTGGGTAGAGGCAGGAAATCAAAACTATGGAAGACTCTAGATGGCCACTTTTTCTGTGGTACCAAATCTGTATGGGGTCTAACTATGGCAGCATACTAATACCACTAGACACAATAATGAACTTGATGTAGCAATTGAGAAGACAGACTACTGGCATCACCAATAGTCCATGCAAGAACAAACAGCATCCTCAAAGTGATGAAAGCAATCGGCATTCCTCACCATGATTGCTCTCCCAACTATTTTTGGAATGAACTTTGTGGAAGCGTGGCACTCTCTCCACAAACCCACAGATTTTTTTGACTTGGAATGGAGTGCCAGGAGCTGTATTCATGAGACTGAATGCAGTAGCCAGTCTCTCACCATGGTGACACAAATGTAACACCCCTTCTTCTTCCACATTAGGCAGATCAAATTTAGTGTAAGGCAAGTACTGGCATCACGCATGAGCCCCTGACAATCTCTGCACACAGATTTTAATCATCTGAGGGTGGTCTTCATCATCTTCTACAACCATCATTCACTTCACTCCAGGTGCAACCTGGCTGTTTCCCTTCTGCACACCTCTTTCCTTTCTCTACTGTTCAACATTCTCACAGAGATGCCCAGCAATGGATGTCAGATAGCAGCACATAATCAGAAATTTTCAGGCTCCAATTCAAGAATTCATTTAGCAATGTGTTCTCCCATCTTTACATTACCATGAATTCTGCAAATGCCAAGCAAAACCATCCATGAAGCCACGTGTAGTTTACAGGGCACAGGCATTGACTTATCATATCCTCTGCCTCTTGTAGATGGCTAGCATGGCCAAACAGGTTGAAGATGCAGGTGTAATGTTGCAATTTTGCAGAAATCATATAGACTGTGATCATTGAAGCATAACAGCACATGTCCCAAAATCATGGCGCTCTAAGTGACCACATTTTGGGATGGCATTGTATTGAACACTCTCCAAGCATCCTCCATGCTGCCACATTTTGCATATATGTCAACAGAGCTATTCCCCACAATGACATCAGACTCACAACAACTCATGAAAAGGCCTACCACCTTCAAGTGCTACAGAACCAGCACATGCATTGTCACCTGAACAAAAGGGAATTTGTCAAGACTCATTCCTTCTCATTGTGGTTGTTGGAAAGGTTGAATCGCCTTCTCAGGTTGCCTGTCCTTCACATATTTTGTAAGCTTCTTATTCCATGCAAAAATGTTGAATTGCACTGTGCCTGGTGCCATTGCAGCCATCTCTGCTGCCATCCATGGTGGGAATCATCAGTCCTCATTCCTGAGTGCTTCCTGTGTCATCTTATGTTTGAGATCCAGGTACCTTTCATTTGTTGGCAACCAGAAATCCAGATCAGGCATGTATTCTCTGCATCCCACACGTCAATGCTATCATAGTAAGAACAGAGAAAGTCACATTGATCTTCCTTCTCCATCAGCAAGAGAATTTTGCCACAACATATTGCATTTACTTACCTTCTCCAGCCTACTACTACCAACCCACCAGTGCAAATTATCTAATAAGAATTTCTGCCATGAGCTTTGGCCAAACAAAACACCCCTACGGTGACGTGAAGGCAGTTATAGATAGAGAGAGGAACATTACAGAAAAATGTAGCCTCTGATTCTATCCAATGCTGCTCTCTGGGAAGAAGAAATGTTCTTCTGTCCTGCAAAAAGCTGTTGATGGGTATAGTGCATTTGTGGGTTGCATGCAAACAGACTAGTAGCAGGGAGCTCCTACTGGTCGTCCTCCCTTCCTCTGCCTGCCTGCCCCCATGTGGTGGGTGGTGGAGCTGCTGTTTTTCTCTAGGTCTAAGACTCTAGACAAGAGTTGTATCGTGCCGAAGGCGACTGCAGTTGCTGCACGGATGAAGAAAGCCTAAACCCTAAAACCTTGGGCAATTGATCTCACTCTTCACAAATCCCAGTACACCAGAAGAGCATCTGAAGTAGACCCCAAATTCGAATGCAAATCCCTCTAGAGCATCCCAAGTAGTGTGTTATTTTTGTTGGAGAATTCTCTCACCTTGACCATCCCAAGAGGGATTGAGTAGCAATTTGTAGACAAGGTCATAGAACCTGTCAAGTGTTTTCTTTTTTCAATTTTCAATTTTCTCATGTTGCGCCAAAAGTGGCAATCAGCCACAAGAGGATTTAGCCAAATCTGGCTAGAAGTCAAGTATAAAAGTAAAAAAAATCTAGGAATCCTATTACATGTTGGCAAACCACTATAACCTATTAGCTAAATATGGCGATTTAAAAAGAAGAACGCTAAAAATCTGCCCGAAGCCTCCAAAAAAATCCTTGGCAATTTCATAAATTTCTTCCTTGGTGATTTTTTTGGGAAATTTTTCAAAAAGTTCCCCTGACCCCATGTTGCTTGGGACTTTTTTTCAAAATAGCAAAATGGTGAATTTTCGCCACAAAAAAAATCACTGAACCTGTCCACTTGAAGAGTGAAAAAACTTGCTATACAATTATTGCTACCAAATCAACATGTGGAAAAACAAAAATTGAGTTTTGGTGAAATTTTCCCAAGAAAAGGATATTTTATAACAAAATTACTTTTTTTTATTTTGCACATTTGAGCCAAATTAACATTTTTATTTCATGCTATGTGCAAAATTTGGCACAAAAAAATAAAATGGCTGTGAGGAATCCAATGAGGAGGAAATTCAATCTACAATTTTTTTTAAAATCACAATTAGATGTCAACTTGCAACTAAGGAGAAGCAATTTGCTTCAGCAAGCCTAAAGACTAAAATTATAATCCAAATTTCTGTGAATTCAAAATGCACTGCAACGTGTGCTCTAAAGTGGACATATGCACAAACATCCGGGTTTCATTTTGGAGGGGGGCGGGGGGGCGTTTTGATATCCGGAGGTTATAAAATGCTGGTCCCACATTCCGTTGGAGGCGTTGGGTACCGCATCTTGTCAGTGCAGTAGTTGTAGACAAGGTAGCGATGGCGTACCCACTTGAGCTGATTGGTCTGGTGCCATGTAAGTGCTGGTGCTTGAGCCCACTTATTACTGGAAGCAACTGCGCAGCCGGCAAGGTTATTGTTGTTCTGGACCGCGCATCCGTCGACGTTGAAGCCTTCGTAAGTCGCTATGAATGGAGCATACTGCCAGTCGATCTTGACTCTGCCGCCTTCGGTGGCCCATTGAGATCCGTCCCACAGACTTGTGTACACTGCCATCGCCTGGCTGTTAAGATATGGCACCCCCAAGTTCTGGTTGTTCTTGAACACTCGAATGGGCACCTTGTCCACCAAGAACCTGAAAAGAAACAGAATCACACACATGGCAACAATATCAATAATTTCTAGAAAGAAACTTCAATCTGAAGTACTCAGGCCCCTGGGCCTGGTGAACACAGATCCCAATTTTGCCTGAGACTATGATTGGAATTCAGCCTAGGTGAAATTACCCTTATGAGATGCTGGACATAAAAAAGGGTATTTTTTGGTTTGCCATGCAATAATTAAATATTTTTAAATATTCTAGTAAAACTAAATCTACTGTAAAAATATTTTCATAATCCAGATTTATCCAATTCTAATCACACTATTTACACTTAAGTATATTATTATTATTTTCAATAAGTTGCACTCTATATATTTTTTCACATAATCTGCAAAAGAAATGAAAAAAAACTTCCACTAGAGTTCTCTATTGTGGGAGTGGATTCAGTGCTTACATGACATAGTTTTGGTTCCAATTGACAGAGTAGTAGTGGAAATCTGCAGTTGGGTCGAACCAAAGGTTGATCCGTTGCTCTCGGTTACCAACACCATGGGCGTACACATTGGTCTGAAGTATGTAAGGCTGCCCAGTAATGTTTCCCAGGAACTCAAAGTCGAGCTCATCGTGAGTGGCACCATTGGAGGACAACTGCATTGAAATGTTTCACGCAGCAAGCTTCAGTTTTAGACTTCTCACAACAAACTTTTTTTTGTTAAATTCCCTGTAGGGAAAAAAAGAAAGGAAACCTCTACCAAATTGAAGTTGAATTAACAAAATTACACAGGGAAACCTCTCCAGTGGGAATTGTGGCACCAATATTTCAATGGTATTTTCCCATTGTCAAACAATCCATTTCATGTTTGTACAGGTGAAATTCAAGTTCTTCTTGATTGATGGCCTCATAGGGAATCCTAAAAAAGTTTGTTGTGGATCTCATGTGTCCCTAGACAATTTGAAATTAATGTGATGCTTGGTATGAATATTCTAATCCACTAAGTAACTACTAGAGAGGATGCACAATGCACAGACGGAACAAGAAATCATGTGCCAGGAGAATCGTCACTTACATAGAATGAGGTGACTGTGCCTGCGGAGTAGCCGGGTACCAACTTAATGTGCATCCCGATATCGCCAAACAGATACTTAGACTTCGAGCCAAATCCGGCAGCTGCACAAATAAAAAGATGAAGAAGAAACAAACCCGCATTTGTCAGGAGTAAATTCGACAAATGCGAACGTTGGGCGAATGTAATACTACAGAGTTCGACTATTAACACAGGCTGGTGCTAACTCCCATTGTAAGTGATAGTAAGGGCTCGTGGTTTGCTCATGACCTGCTTGTTGATCGAGAACTAGCTGCACTTGCTGCCCGCCGGCCGAAACCCTGGCATGGTTATCATCCGAGAAAGCCTGATAATTCTGTTGAAACAAAACCGTTTGAGTAACAAATTTAGCAACTCCATGATTATTAATGCTGAGCCCTCCTGCTGCAACTCTACCAGCTTCGACGCGGGCCACACCCATAAGACACGCTTGAGTCATGAGCATTGCCCAGATCACTACTGCCACGGCACTCCATTGCCTGCTGGTACTACTCCGCAAGCTGATCGAGGTTGTAATTAGACCTCTAGTTGAGTACCTCATCATTCCCAAAAAGTGCTAGCTGCCAAGATTAACACTAATTAACGGCAGAATCGCTGAAAGCGTCAGATTATGCCTCTACACAAGAACAATCTGTAGTATGAGTACGTTTTGTGTACAGCTAGCTAACTAAAGCTCTTGAAGCATGTCACAGACTCGGAAACCAGAAGCAAGTAAAACAATACTGTAAGCCAAACAATGAAAGCTGATCTGGTCGCTTACAACAAGTCCGCAGCAACTGGTAGCTAGAAGCTAGCGATTGCTCTAGATGAACTGAAATGGTTGTTGAGATGAAACTGGGAGTAGCTCCAGAGCCCATCTTTATATGTGGGGATTTCTAAGCAATGGATGCAGCGAGAAGACGCGGTGGAGCTGGCTGCACAATGGACGAGTCACTATCGTTAGAAACACGGCAATAGGCGGCGACAGTTGGCCTCGCTCACTACACAACTGACGGTGCAGCTTGTCACCAGCTTCCGCTAAACTGGGTGAGCACAGAATCATGCTCAATTCTCTCACACATCCATTCATCATCCATCCAACAGATCACACATCCAATAGATCCATGGACATTTAAAAACATAGGTACCATGTTTATTACCCTGGCAACAAACTTTTTTTTTGCCATTCCCTAGTGGAAAAATGACTGGAAACCTCCAACAAATTGAAGTTGAATTAACAGAAATTTCACAGAGAAAACTCTCCAAGTGAATTGTGGGAACAATATTTCAATGTTTTCTTCTAATTTTCCCAGTGTGAAATAGGGGGATCATTGTATTATCTTATTGTCAAATAAACCATTCCGCACTTGCATAGGGGAATTTCAAGTTTTTCTTGATGGTCGCACAGGGAATCCTAAAATGCTTTGTTGCGCTTCAGCAGCTTTGACACTGATTATGTATGTTGATTCTAAAAAATAAAATTCTGAAGAACAAAATTCTGATGAAGTAAAGTATTGAATCTTCAAAAATATTCTATTTGTCAAAACTAGAATTTTAATTATTTTAATAGACAAGTGTGAAATTTGCCCAAAGTACTAATATGGTAGCTTAGATGCACATGGGATATTAAGGGGTTTTTTTATTAAAAAGATTGTGATATCAAGAATGTGACAATTTTTTCCCAAAACATTAGAAAAATTTAGTTGAATTTAAATTAGGGGGAAAAAAATGCCAAAATCCTCCCAATTTTGTAATGGACAAATCAGCAACATTGGTTGGAACAATAAAAACTGCATGAGACTCAATTCAAATCTTGGAATCAACCCAGCTGAGATGTAAAATGGTGGCATTGAGGTTCATGGATGGATGGACGGATGGATGGATATTAGCATAGCACTAATATCCATCCATCCATCCATGCTATGGTTAATTGTCGTGATTTGTCGTTGAAATGCTCCCAGAGTTTACACGAACCTTCTTTGCCAGCTATGATGAGCTAATAAGAAGCTTCATGGGCAACCAATTCCCTGGCTACGAAATCTTCCGAGAAAACAAGGCAGCAGCCATTTCAACTAATGCTTGCTGGCTGCCAGCCTCCCTTGTTGTCCTCCACAACTTAGCTTCAAATTAGTACCCTACATTCACGCGGAAGAAAAACCCCAGTTCTCAGTTCAGGGTTTCGATAGCAGCTGGATTTGCAGGTTTACTGGAAACTACCCAGAGATTCTCATAACATTTTAATTATCATCCATCTGAAAGAACTAACAGACCAGGTGCATGTTGCTTGTATGTAAATTCTGTTTGATTTCTGCTAGAAATGAAAGAAAACTGAAGTCAATTCATCCAAAGGTCAATTCATCCAAAGCATCCTTGGGTGAACATGATGGGTTCACAATTTTGTGATGCCTAGATACATAACCCGGACTGGTACCAATCCCGGTTATGTAACCAGGCATCCACTGACCTGACTATACTGGATTATTATACCCATCTTCGGCCCTTACACCCCCCGGGTATAATAGCTACCAGCGGGTAAAACCCGGGAGGGGATGACATTCAGCAGGAGCTCCACTATATCAGATTATGTGACCCAGCACCTGCCACCAACCAGTGACCCCATATCCATTGGAAACATGTCCTGACTCAAGTGTGGATGAACTGCAACTAAGTAACCATTGTGGAAGCTTGGTAACCTCTCTTGTGAACCCTGCTATTTCCCAATCACACTTGCCTCTAGGTGACTATCTACATAAGTGAGTACCTATCACATCATACAGTGCCATGCTTGAATTGTTGCTTATATTAAGTAAGTCTTAGGTTCTATTCTTTGGAATTTCAGCAAATTGTTGTTAGGTTTTTCTAATTTTTTTGACTGGCCCTCTAATGAATTAATTAGTGCTGAACCTGCTTTGTAGGTGCAGGTAAGAATGTAAGTGATTATTATGTAAGGGGATGGCCACTGTTGTTAGTGGCTTCCCCTTTGTAACATCCGAGGACATTGATGATCCACATTGCCTTACATGAATTTGTGCATTTTTCTTATGCAAAATCTCTCGCTGATCCGAGGACATTGATGATCCACATTGCCTTACATGAATTTGTGCATTTCTCTTATGCAAAATCTCTCGCTGATCCGAGGACATCAATGATTGACATTGCCTTATGTGAATCTATGCATTCTTTCATGCAACTTCTCTCACTCATCTGAAGACATGGATGATTGATTGACATTGCATTATTATGTGAATCTGTGCATACTCTCATGCAACATCTCTTGCTCCAGCCTGGAAAGAGAAATTCTGCCTGGTGATGCGCCCTCCAAATGCACTGCAGCATTTCTCCAAGGTTGTTATGTGTAGGGCAAGGAATGAGAAAGGGGTTGTTTTGGGAATGAGGGTCTAATAAAAGAGCAAGGCAAAAGCCAAGCTTGACAGGACAAAAATTCTTAGAACCCATGTTCAAGGTTGTTACCCATTGTAAAAGAACTTTGCTTGTAAATCAGATGGCAGTGATGTTGTTCGAGAGGAGAGAAGGCACCTTGTAGGTAAAGTTTTTTCTGTCCACACACCTTCCATCCTGCATTCTGGGCTGGTGGGCTGGTGTACTCTAGCCCACTAGTTGGCTCATCGAGTTTGACTCGGTTCCTACTGAGGTCAATAATAAGGATGTACAGTCAGGCCTTGAACATGCCCCTGTGTTGTGAGTTCGTTTCTACATCACTGAAGTGGCCTGTGCCACTGGCTCCAGTGTAAGCAGGACTATGTAACTGCTCTAAGTGTGAACAGGGCCCTCATGATAGAGCCCAATTGTGAAAAAGATATTTTAAATTTTAAATTAATTCTCAATGATGAAAATAATCCAAAATTCAAGATCTCCCCCACCTCATTTGGAAATTTCATCTTTTTTATTCTATGAGCAAAAAATTATAACAAAAAAGGAGTATGAGTTGGTTTGAGATTGACATCACATAATAGAGCTTGAAAAATGAACTTCACTAGCAAATTCTAATTGAAAGTTCTGGAGTTGCATACCAACGTTAGTTGGTTATTAGAAGTAGAAATGGCTATGAAGCCCCATTGGTTTTATATCAAGCTATATATCCACCTACCCATTGATGGGAAAAAATGAGGTAAATGGGCTTGTAAGAAATGGTCAATGGTCAATTGTGCAAAGAACCTTACAATTGAAAGAACCTCATTTCATAAATTCTCATTGGTTTTCTTAACCTCTACATAGGGTTGCAAAGAATTGTTGTTAATTATTTGAACTCTTATAGTTGTGAGTCTTTGGAACATACTAGTGTGTTGTGTTGACATCTTGAAAAGACTTCATGTGTTTGTGATTGTTGACTTGGGCCTTTTGCGGCTTCTTGTTATGCCACCTCTAAATTCTACTTTTGCTGGCAATTGAAGGAAGACATTGCACTTTGTATGTTGGCATTTGTGCTTTGGTATTTTTGGCTGGATATGCACCTTGTTCCTTGCTGTCTTGGAGTGTGTACATGCCTATAGAGTCTCCAGGATGAACTTTGAGCTTTTGAAATTGAACAAAGCTATCGTAATATAGTAAAAATCACAAAATTATGATTTGTGGTACTCATAAAAAAAAATTCAAGACTTGGCAGTAGAGCCAAGACTGAAGAAAAAGTTCTTTCATAAAAAAATTTCCCTCACTATTCAAAATAATAATATGAACATGTTTAGGTTGTACATTCATGCTGGCATGCCTTTTTTGCTTATTTATTGAACATTGCATTCCCTAAAGGCCCAAAAAGGTGCCTCCATATAGTCCTTTGTGATGGGTGAAAGTTCTAAATTTAGATTTGACAAATCTTTATTTGTATTTAATTTTTCATATATGAAAGTTATTAGAGTATCTCCTTCTCTTACAACATCACCGTAATGATTTCTTCCAAATGAGGCAAAGAAGCTCTTGCTATAACTAATTGAAAAAATAATTAGAAAATAAAAATAAAACAATCTCAACATTCCCCATATGTAATCCCATTGCTATAGACATATGTTACAAAATGCTTATGGGCTCTTCGAACTAAAGAACCATGTACAAAAGATAATATACAAAAAACGAAAATATATTTAAGGATGATAGAGTTTACTTATAGTAAATGAATTGTTTGTTTAACAATCAAGTTAAACAAATATGCAGAGTTTATTTGCACTTGCATTTATCTACATGCATTTCTTTTATGTGGTACATTGGAAAAACAAACCATGCAATATTTGACAAAATTCTATTAGACTAGTCTTTTTCTAATTCTAGGTGTAATTTATTAATTTGTTATTAGTCATGACATTCATATTCCAAGAGGATAAAGGGCGTGTTTGCAAAACCACATCAAAATTTTGTTAATATTTGTTAGAATAGGTTGCTCAAGATGTTGCATTTCAAAAGCAATTGTCAATGCAAATAAGAAAAATGAAATGTAATAAATATGATGTCATGTATAAGGATAGGCCTTGAATATGTAAGGTGCGATAGTTGTTCTTTTCCACTTGATCATAATCATCCATGAATACTATGAATGTTCAATCAAGAAACTTGAGGAGGAGTAAAGAATAAAAAGAATAAGAATTCCAGCGATTGCAAAATTGATGGTTTTCATGTGTAGATTTCCCTTGAGTCATTTGATTGTTTGCTTCTTTGTGCAATTTGCTAATGGTTTCTAGTTTCTACACCTCATGCAATTCCCCTATTATAGGCATGTACTCATCCCCACTATGGCTTTAGGGTTTGAATGTTTAATCACCTAAACAACCACAAAGAGAGAGGATGCAAACAAGCAAGTGATGCCAGCCTTACATTCTTTTCACAATTTTTTCTTACTGTTTTTTTACTAGAAGTATGTCTTTGTCACCATGTGGTTTATGGTGATCTAACTAATTGTGCTATATGTGATATGTGTTTTCATAGTTTTGGAAAGTACATTAGCATATTAGCATTTGGGGAAGTTGATTTCATTTTTTTGGTTTCTACTTGAATTAACAATGTACAAATTTTTTTTTGACGATTATCTTGACTCTAGCTTGTGTTTTATTTTTATCTTGTGGCCTATGTGTCCAGACCAAGTCACATATAGTATAGAAAATGAAAATGCATGACAAGGACACCTTGTAACAAGATAAACAAAATTTAACTTAATTTCATATACATCAGTAGGTTTTGGGTGCTTGATCAATGACATAATGAAAACCTACTTTTAAATAAATAAATATTTTCCAGATTTCAAAATTAAAATTACTATAAATATACAGATGATGCTTGTTGTGGCACAATCTCAACAACTTGCAATTTTTCATGCCTAGGCTAGATGGGGAATAAAAACCAAAATAACAATTAGTTTTTTCAAACATATAACTTTTTTTTCCTCATCTATGCCCTCACCAAGTTTTCTTGGAAAATTCTGAAAAATGATATACCATTTGCACCCTTTATTACACATTCATTTATTTTGGCCAGCCCAGATGAGCAAAATTAGTCAAATTTACACTAGAAAATTAAATCCAAAATTTACCCTTTTAAAAAAAATTGAAACTTTGTCAAAAAAAACTTTAGAAAAAGAGGATTTAGTGTAAATTTGACTAATTTTGCTAATGTTGGATGCATACAATTTGATTTAGAAAATGAAAATTTCACAGTTGGATGGAAACAGATGGGGAAGAATTAATTGACAAGGAGCAAGGAAATATGGAGGCACCATGAGGAACCATCATGGGAAAACATGTGAGTGGGATGACCTTCAATTGTGGTGTGACTATTTACAATAAGTGATTGGTTTAACACTCCAAATTGCCATGTTCATGGCATGGTATCCTCCTCTTGTGGATCATATTTTCTTACTCTTACTATATATCTTTTGCTAGGAAAACAACTAAGAGTTGCATATTGAAGTTCTGGAAAAAATTGGATTGAAATTGTTGATGAGAAAGAGGTGGTGTTTGTGGTCAGAGTCAATGAAACCTTTAAACAAGAAGCTATATTTCATTTCATGAATTGTTCCAGTGTAAAGATTTCTTACGGCCCTGCTCTCTCAAGGTTGAATAGATTTTTATGCCATGTAAAGCCCATGGGCGCGAGCATTACTGAAAGCAGTTTTGCACACAGCTCTAGCCTCATGAATCACTATTTCGGTAATGCCTTTGCCCTTGGGCTTTATGCTAATATTTCACAAACAGAGAACTTGTGCACAGGTGCATACACCTTACTATCGGCACATACATACATATATTCTCCATGTAGCTGAGGTACTCATTTTGTGCATTCGATTGATTTCAGTGGTTGCCACACTGCTGATTCTTGCACAATTCTAGACAATTAATACCGTGCTAATTCATACAAACAAAACAAGAAGCTTTTAAACAGGTACATGGACAGACTCACAAACTCACAACAACAATTCTCCAATGGCTGAATATGCGAACATAGGAACTTTAGGAACAACACTTTCTGAGAGTAAGAAATCTTTATTCCAACACATCACTTTTGTTGGTGCATATTAACTGTGACATGCAAATTGTGTGTTGCGCAAGTATGCACAAGTATGGCACCCACAAAAAATGCAGGCAATTAATTCCATACTGAACTGGGCAAGCAGAAATTCTAAAGTCTAGCTCGGACAGTATGCAAATACAATTTGGTATCCCACTTGACGATTGCTTAACACATGAACCAGATTTGTGTAAAATGCTCAAATTGAAAACCACAGGAAACCTCAAATATAACAACAACCAACCCCAACAAGTACGAACCTTGGTCTATTATCTAGATCTTAAACTGTCCACCATTCTCAAGAGTTATGTGTTCAATCCCCTGTACACCATTTGACATTTTGTCACCATAGAACCCACTATCTAGACATAATTGAGATTCCAGCAATCATAAAGTTTGGTACCAATTGATGGCACATTCAAGAGGTGGAGCAGGGTATCGAACAGCGTCGGTGCAGTAATCATAGATAAGGTAATTGCTTTGGACATACTGCAACTGCTGGATCTGATGGGCATTTAGGCCTTGGTACTGGGGTGAGTTCCACCACATGCTGCTTGCATTTGTGATGCATGCTTGGGTATTGCCAGCCACTACCTCACAAGCATTGACTCCGAAATCCTCAAAGGATGCTACAAAAGGTGCATAAGTCCAATTGAGCTTCACCCATCCATCATCAGTTGCCCAATTACTGCCATCCCATAGACTTGCATAGATTCCTACTGCTTGGCTATTAGGGTATGGCACCCCCAGTATTTCATTGTTCTTGTACACACGAACTGGTGTCTGGTCTATAAAGAATCTGCAAAACCACCACAAATTGAACTATTAGATTTAACTCTGTTGCACAAATTAGGTTTATGTCCCCAAAATCTTTGCTTGCCAGATAAATTGTTCATCAAGTACTGATCTCTGCCTTTGATGAGTTCTATTCCACAGTGCCAAGACCTTCAATCTGATGCCAAAAGCAATAATGTCAAGGGTTTCAATTGATGCATAAATGAGAAGCTTTTCAAGAGTTGTGTGGTGAAACAATTCCATTTTGAGCTGGATCATCACCTTTTACAAGAGAGTAATCATGCTGGTTCTGAAAATCTGATCCTCCCAAAAATTTTAAATACTTGAAAACAATTTCTAATTAGCTCATAAACAATTTCAAACCCCAAAAAACAGAATCTAGTAAAGAGCAATGGGCTCTTGGAGATCATGGCGGCATAGATAGATCATGGGTGTGAAATCAATCACATTGTGTAATTAAGACTGCAAATTCTTATGTCTTTCTTAACTACACTTAATCTTGAATTTATGAAGCAAGTCTTTCAGAGTTTGTAGTAGCTAGCTGTGCTTAGGAGCTTACACAATGATGTTACTGTTCCAGAGAACAGAGTAATAGTGGAAGTCGAGACTTGGGTCGAACCACAGGTTGATGCGCTGCTCCCGCCCCCCTACGCCTTTGGCGTAAACGTTGGTCTGGAGGGTGTAAGGCTCTCCTGTCACGTTTCCAAGGAACTCGAAATCCATCTCGTCGTGCGTAAGCCCTGCAGATGAGAGCTGCAAACGAACAAACAAACAAGACCGTCAGCATTACTGCAACTGTACCCAATTCAATAATACATACTGCACATGATGGCCATAGTCCTCCGACCACCAACCCACTCATCATAGCTAGACACGTTCGGAGAGATTGAAACTATGAGGAGCTGCAGGAGCAGCTTCACTAACATGCTATGACATTGCAATCCATCAATGACAAGCAACTGGACGGCGTTCGAACTTGGAATGTGAAGTTGGAGGTAGTGGTGAGAAGCAAGTATTTTTTACATAATACGCCGTCACAGTGCCAGCCGAATAGCCTGGAACAAGCTTGATTCCCATCCCTATTCTGCCGAAAAGATATGTGGTCTTGGATCCAAATGCAGCAGCTGCATGCAGCACACGAAAGCGAAGTACAACGCTCATGAACTAAACTTCACAATGCAGCAGATGAACTTCACAATTATCCATGAGCTCTGCATTCAACTGATCTCCACCCATCATGATCTGTGTCAAAAGTGTCTGGATGTCGAGAAAAGAATTGTGTCCGACATGACGGGATCAACACTATATGAGCTGCAAATGCAACGGAGCAGCAGCTACAACATCGATCGACACTAGAGTAGCTCACGAGTACTAGCTATTGCTCCAGCTCCAGTAACAGATTACCTGAGTCTTGATCGAGGACGAGCTCCACAAGTTCTGCACTCAGAACTCGGGTATGGTTAGCATCGGTGGAAGAAAGATAGTTTTGAGTGAACGACACAGGAACCGCCGCCCTTGCTGCCAAATGAGCCATTATCGCTAATAGAACCACTGCAAGCATCATGAACCGCGGAGCACCTGCAACATGTTTCCTGCAGCTAGAACAGTCCATGACCTTGCAGGTCCCAACAGTCTCGAAACGGAGGTGGAATGCGAAAGACCAGATGAAATGATCTTGCTCGCAAAGAGATTCCGAGTGGAAAACGAATTCCTTCTTCACACACAAAATGCACCCGGGCGCTGCAGATATCTTGGGAACTCAAGCGGATCCTTGTCTCTATCAACTCTCTGGAAAATTTTCTGGCTGATGCACTGACTGTGGATATGAAACTGCAGCTAAAATTAGAGAAGGGATCAGCTGCCTCACTTAATTATGTTGCAGCAGCTGATGACTATCACTCATACTCGAAATGATTCCAAACTACAAGTTGAAAGAAATTGTGTTTCACAAGTAATAAATCCAGTGCAGCTCAATGAGCGGCAATCACACGCCTGCTTGAAGCAGATCAGAAGCTTGCTCCAGACTAAACTCCCGATTTGTCTCTACTGGAATAATAATAGTAATAATAATAAAGCATATAGTAGAATATGAGGGAGCTGGATATATGCAGCGACTAAGCTAGCTGCTGCAAGAGTTGTATACCAAATGTATATGTGACGCGCCTTCAACGTACGGGCTGCGGGTCTGATGAATCTACTGCGTTATCACCAGCTGGGTTGCAGCAGCTGACACCCATTTTTTCAAAGCTCCATTGAACCCAATTCTGTCAGGCAAGCATTTGGAATTGCAAACTTTTCACACATTAGTGATGAATACAGCTTGTTTCGCACATTTATGGGCTTCTTATAGCAGGCTACCCTAGTAGCAAGAGAGACAAAGACAGAAAGAAAGACTGACAGACAGACACTCGATAGACTGGTAGGCCACTGAAGCTACTAGAGAAAGAGTTGTATTTAGTACTATTACGACACAGTCTAGACACTCTAGGCCACAGCTGCAAGCAGGCTGGCTGCAGATCTTGAGAGAGAGCCTGAAATGATTCACAGCAGCTATGGGCATCAAGCTTCTGTTTCTTGCCCAAAGCCGAAGACTTTTTCGATCTAGGGTACTGTAGAAGTATACTCCAAGAGACAACTCTACACACTCCCACCTCAAACGAGTTCTGTCCTGTGCAAAAAGAGGTCGACAATGGGCAGCCTTGCTGCATACATTACTAGGAGATCAGGGCCACAGTGAACCAGCACCCACCAGTGCACCATGAAGGATGAATGGTAAGTGGTCATGAAACAGTTTTCTGTTGAGTTTCAGTTCCCTAGCTAACCATGGTGGTTAGCTCGGTTTGCTTTTTTTTAAACCTACCTGCTTACTTATGTATCAGGACTATTTCCTACAGAATTGGTTACCAAGTTGAAACCAAATATTAACTCAGTTGAAGTTCATCCACAACTGAGCAATAACAGGCATCCAGTGGATGGTGGGTGCTGGTTCATTGAGGCCGGAGATCAGTACTCTATAGGAAAGCTCTCCAAGGGAAAAGTGTGTCGTCTAAGTAGACCATTGACTGACAATTATGAACTGTGGAAAACGGATTGTTGTATCAAGTGTGGGCAGGAGATCTCAAGCCTTGAAGAAGAAGGGATTAAATCAAATAATTCCCTGCTGTAAGTGGGACTGGCTTCATATATAGTGCTAGTCTTAGCCAGCATAATGTATAGTTGGAGTCTCAGACTCCAAGACTAGCTTCACAGTTGGACTTGTTCTGCAAACTTCGTAGGGTGGATGGACATACAAGGGTCAGGACTCAAAAGACTAGCTTCACAGTGGGACTTGTTCTGCAAACTTCATACTGTGGAGGGACATAAAGGGTCAGGACTGGAATACTAGCTTCACAGTTGGACTTGTTCTGCAACCTTCATAGGATGGATGGACATTCAAGGGCACTGGCAGAACTAGTGTAAGAAAAATATCTTTTCTTAGAATGATTGGTGAAAACAAATAGTACTGACCACCTTTCGAAAGCTCGAAGAGATTTATGATCTAATAATTCCCTGACTTGAGTGGGGACTTCCCGAGTAGTAGGGTTTTCAGGTTTCAAGCCCAGGAGATCTGAAAGTGCAGAGTAAAGCACCAGGGTGGTGGGGCTATGTGGGGCCAAATAAGACAAGGTCCCTTGTTATTTGCTCAGGTTTGCAGAGGTTCCAGAAAAAGAGAAGAATCCTAGAGTCTAATGCAACCTAGTACTCAGGCTCATAAGTACTAGGCTAGATTATTATCTAGTGGAGGAGATTATAAGGAGAATTCAGTAGCAGCTTGTGAGTGGGTTTTGCACAACTGGTCTGGTCTAATCTGGTTTGCTCTGGTGACTGATGGGTGCACAATTTATTATTATCATACCATCTATTTGTCAGATATAATGCCGTTTCCTTGTGTTATTAGCTTCAAAACAACAGCAACAATTGGCAAGTGTGACTAATGAGCTGTTCTCTTTTGAAGACCAGAGTTTCCAAATTGTCAACAAATGTCTACTTTGTTTTGTAATGCCTTTCCCTCTATGGTTTTGCAACACCAATGATTGCCAACCATGTTATGGAAAACAAAGTACACTGGTCTATAATTTATAAGTATTAACAGTTATATCAGACAAAAGGGAATTATTAGGGCCTTTACATGTTGGAATCTATTTAACATTAAAAACCCATTTTGGATTTCTAGGTGTTACTAGGTGTCTAATTTCAAAAGGCATTTTTGGTTTTTAATTAATTTAATCTTGAATTTTCATTATTATTTTTCAATATTCAATAACTTCTCCATCATGGGTCAAAACATTCGGAATCTAACTGACGGACCCCTACTCATCAAAGGCTTTCCAACAACAGCAAGAGCATAGCTTCACATGTCATGGTTTGGGAGATCTCAATGTGACAAACAAACTACCTTCCTTCATGGATAGATGTAGGTGGGTAGGAGAAAGGAATGAGGTTGTTAGGCTTGGAAGAGTAGGTTTGCATGACATGGATAAACACAACTATTTTTATCATATAGATTATAAAGTTACTAAATGCAAAATATCCCTGTGCTCATGGTTCTTAAAATGGATTTTTTTTTCAATTTTGTGACATAAGCATTGGAAAAAAATTTCAAAAATAAAAAGTGGTCAAATTTTACACTAGATAAGAGATTCCAAAGAAACCCAACTTTTTTGTTGGAATTTTGAAAACATTTGTTGGGAAAAAAAAAAATTGGTTTGAAACTTTTTTTTCCAATTTTTTAATGTAATTGAGGTGGTGATCATCCATAAGTTATTTTAGTCAAATTTGGCTTTTAAAAAACATGAAAGTGAACATTTTTAACATCATCATATATATTTGGCTACCTACTTGAACCATGTATAGAAATCTGATGATTTTTCTTGATTTCGAAATAGAATTCCAATTTTTGTTGAATTGTTTTATAAAAACCATTGAGATTGTATCAAATTTTTTTTCAAATTTCACACCAAAACATTAAAGGCTAGTTCCAAACAGTGTTTTTTTCAGACAAATTTCCTCATTCTTCTGAAAAAAAAAAAGAAACTTTTGGAACTTTTTATTTTTCTCCTGTAAATTGGAAAAAAATCTCTTTTTTTGGGAAATGTTCTCCAAATATTGTGAAAAAAAAGAAGAGAAACACTAGTCCCAAACAGTAGATTTAATCAGAACATGGTAAATCATGTTTTCATCTACCTTTATTGTGTTATACCTAGTCCTGTAAGCTCCAACTGAAATAGACCTTGCTATGTCTGCACTTACATAGCAGGTCATGGCTAGGATTTTATTAGTATCCAATGGTTGCATGATCAAGAGGCTCCAGTAGGACAACAGGCAGCCTACAATAAAACCATTATTGAGGCAAATTTTCAAGTTACAACTGGTCTCTTGTCAGCCTAGATACATTGGGTTTTGATCTCTGGCTTGGACTTGGGTCCTCACTCCTTGTTCCTTCTTTTCCCCCTTTGCTGGGTGCTTTGTTTAATGAAGTTTACCAGGGTTTCATCATCAGCATCTATAGCCCATGCCCTGAACCAAGTATGGAACCCGACACTTCTTCCACGGCAAGCTGCAATCTGGAATCTCTTGACTCCCAGTTCACATGGTGTTGGAAGTTGGGAACTAGTGTTATGGGGTTCTCAAACAATCTGGAGTCTCTTGACTCAAAGTTCACATGGTGTTGGAAGTTGGGAACTAGTGTCGTGGGTTTGGGGCTGGGTTCCCTTCTCAGCCCAGTTCCAGGTCCCTCGATTGCTCGTTTTAAATCCTGCCCAAAAAACAGAACTATAGACTCAGCCTGCAAACTGGAACTGGACCAAGAACCAGGAACTTCTCTCCCCCTAGAACTAGACCCAGACCCAGCCTCAAAACCCATTTTGTACAGGTTCCAGTTCTTCAATGTTTTTTAAATTACTTTTTTCTTTTTTTTCTACTAGGGTTCAACAGGTTTTTAATTCGAGAAAAAGTTTCAAGGATTGCAGGCTTATTTTTGAGTAATAAATTTGGTGCGGGAGGGGAAGTTGAGGACCATTTTTAGCAATGTAGTTGTTACTTTTTGGAAGGTGTTTCAAAGTATGCAATTATATATATACTAGTGGGTACCCGTGACCTTCGGACACTGTGAAGTCCCCCAATTTCTTTAAACCGTATTTATTTTGAAGAAGCATTTTGTTTTAAACGTCGTGAATGTAGCTTCTCACAGAGCCATTTAGGCGATGCATGCAGCCTCAAAGGAGGGCTTCTTCGTCGCAATCTGTGCATCGCTGCACGCATCTCTCTGAGTTGCCAGCCGGTTGGCATCCATCGCACACTGCTCCTCAAATCAAGCAGCGTGCCTCTCCTGGGCAAGATGGTTCCGGTGCACGCGTGAGTCTTCCAAAGGGGCCTCTTCCTCTTCATTCATTGGTTTAATGAGGGTTGTTGTGTTGAAGGGGGGAGATAGGTGAAAAGGTCTGTCCTGTGGGAAAGGTAACCAGGGAAACCTGTTTATAAAGGGCGTGCTAACCCTAACCCGCTTACCCTCAAGGAGGATGACCAGACAGTTAAACACCTAAAATATTATATATATAGAGGCTGCATGCATCTCCTAAATGGCTCCGCCAGAAGCTACAGTCACGACATTTAAAACAGAATGCTTCTTCAAATTAAATACAGTTTAAAGAAACCGGGGACTTCACAGGGTCCAAAGGTCACGGGTACCCACTATGGTTTAGGCATGTAGCTGGCACAAGTTGTCTCATTTTTATTGGTTGTATAATGTTAGGAACTAGAAAATCTTCAATTCAGGACTATGTGTACGTAAATATCTAGAATCAAATCCAGTTTGGAACCAGACTCTCTTAAGAGTGTTTTTTTTTTTG
>Ga0209208_10001519_pt1 | contig 32812 bp, 26 predicted proteins | sample S1TSphfallax_3_FD_187694 | JGI IMG/M metagenome (GOLD analysis project Ga0209208, IMG submission 187694) | Host-associated microbial communities from peat moss isolated from Minnesota, USA - S1T2_Fd - Sphagnum fallax MG (SPAdes) (version 2) | ecosystem: Host-associated > Plants > Peat moss >...
TGATTTTTACACCGTTCCTGACCTAAAGATGGTGCTCCCGCGCCCCTTGATGCCCTGGTCCATGTCGAACTCCGCCGCCAGCGTCGCCCCGCGTTGCGCACGGCGACTGTGTCCGCCGTGATGGACATTGCGCGGCTGATCCGTCGCACACGGCGCTGGCTGCGCCGACGCGGGCGTCAGGTCAGCCTGGCCTGCAGCAGTCTTGTCCATCTGGCGGTGATCCTTCTCCTCTTTGGACTTCACCGGGACGCGCCCAAGCCTTCACCGCCGGCGGTGGAGATCGCGCTCGCCTCCACCCCAACCCCGCAGCCCGCAGCGCAGGCGTCTGCAGGCGGCCCCCCCGTGCCTACCCCGCCCAAACGGACCATCGTCAAGCCCAAACCGACGCCCGTTTCGCAGGACACCCGGCAGTCGGGGCGCGCATCCCACCCTGGCTCAGGTCCCGGCCTAAGCGCCGCGGATATTGCTGGCGCAGCCAACGCCGACGAAGGCCCCACAGGCCGGCAGTGCGATATGGCGCGGTGGATCCAGGCGGCTCTCAGGCGCGACAGGCTGGTGTTGGCGGCCCTCGCCGGCACTGCGGGTAAGGCGCTTCTGGTTTGGAACGGCGACTGGGTGCGCGACGACCGCGAAGACGGCAAGGGTCTCGCGGCGGTTCGCGAAGCCATCATGTGGGAGGTGGGTTTCGCACCGGCGCCGTGCCGCGCCGAAGAGGTGCGTGGGCTCGTCCTGATCTCCCTGCCCAGCGAGTCCGGCGTCTCGCGCTTAGCCCTCGGGGCAGGATATTGGCGCTGGTCGGATCTCTTGAACCCGCAGGGCGTAGGCGCAGAGCCGCCTGGCGCGCATCGCTGACCCGGTTCGGCCAGGAGGAGCCGGGCCACAGGCCCGGCTCCATACGGCGTGACGCGCCGTCGTTTCTGCCTTTAGTCGAGGACCACGACGACAACACGCCGGTTCTGCGCCCGACCCTCGCGGGTCTTGTTAGACGCGACCGGCTGATCCTCGCCGTAGGAGATGGTGGACATCCGGTTAAGCGGCACGCCCTGACGGTTCATAAACAGACGGACCGCTTCCGCGCGCTCTTGGCCGAGGCGGCGATTGAGCGCCTTGGCGCCGCGGTTGTCCGTGTGGCCCTGTATCTCAAGGTAGACGTTCTTGTTTTCTGATTTCAGCTTGTTCGCGAAGTCCGTGAGGCGGGTCTCGGCCTCCGGCGAAAGCTCAGTTCCGCTCACGGGGAATTTCACCGAATCGTCCGACAGAACCACCGTGTAGAGGAACTTGCCCTCCGCCAGCTTCCCCGCAGCGGTGGCGCGCTCGAGGGCTTCGCGCGTCGTGCGGTCAAGCTCGCCCAGATGAGCCTCGTGCGCCTGCAGCATGCCTTGTTGATTGGTCACCTGCGCCTGGGTGGCTTGGGTCTTGGCGTCCACAACGCCCACCTGCTGGCGGACATATTTTTCTGTGGCGCATCCTCCGAGGCTGAGGGCGCTGGCCGCCATGGCTGCGACGGCTATGGCCGACGGTCTCAGGGTCATCATCGTTTGCTCTCCGGCAAGTCGTTGTCGCAGCTATAAGTCATAAACAAGGGGGCCGAAGTTTGGCGATTCCAAGAGAACGCCTAAAGGCCCCGACAGGGAGGTGAGACGACGCGCAAAATTCCGCCAAGACTAGCTGCGCCTCAATAACGCGCCGAGGTTCAAACATACCCCTCGAGGCCCGACCTAACGCCGGTCAGGCCCATGCGACAACTCAGTCTCCGCCGCCGTGTGCAGGAATATCTGACCGCACTGGGCTCAAGCCTCATGGCCCTTCATACGGGGCCGGCCCCTGCGCCAGGGGACTTTCAAGAGGCTTGACGAAGGCGAGGGCGACCGGCCAGGATTTCCGCCATGATCAAACTCTGGGGCAGACGCAACTCGCTGAACGTACAGAAGGTTTTGTGGCTCCTAGACGAACTCGGCCTCGCCTATGAGCGTATTGACGCCGGGGGCCCTTTCGGCGGTTTGGCGAGCCCGGAGTTCGCTACGCTCAACCCCAACCGCCTTGTCCCCGTCTTGGAGGACGAGGGGGAGGCCGTGTGGGAGTCCCACGCCATCTTGCGCTACCTCGCCGCCCGTTACGGGGCTCCGGCGCTCTGGCCCGACGATCCTATGCATCGCTCGCACAGCGACCGCTGGATGGATTGGTGCCTGACCACATGGCAGCCGGTTTTCCTCGCCGGGATCTTTTGGGCCTACTACCGAACGCCGGAAGCGGACCGAGACCTTGTGGAGATAGGCAAAAATGTGGCGCGTTCCGGCCAGTTGATGACCCTGCTCGATGCGGCGCTCGAGGCGCGAGGTCACCTCTGCGGGGACGCATTTTCCCTCGGCGAGATTCCCCTCGGCGCCAGCCTTTACCGGTATTTCGAACTCGACATCCATCGGCCCGCCACGCCGCACGTGGACGCGTGGTACGCGCGCCTGCAAGAGCGCCCCGCTTACCGGGCGCATGTCATGACCGCCTTCGACGATCTAAAAGGCCGACTGTCCTTCTGACCGGTTCGGCGGCGGCGCCTAGGCTCCCCCAGACGCCGTGGGCCGAGGGCGCCTTAGATTGCGGTCATGCGGAGTGCAAAAAACGCCTGAGGGACACGTCCTGGCCGACCACCGAAAAGGGCCGACCACCGAAAAGGGGTGACGCGCGTTAAGGCCGACCGTGCGTAAGTCATACCCTGAGACACGGCGGTTTCAGGCGGGGGGTTAAGAGGGCCGCATGAAAACCCGCCCATGAAGGGGCGAGCGTAAGGGGTTGGCCTTCAAAACGGACAGATACGTCGCGGGGGGATCGCGTGCCGAGGACGTTGGCGGAGCGCGGCGCAACGGCTTTGCGCCGGGCATCGTCAACTCGCAGTCCGCGTCCTTGGATTTTTCAGCGCAGATCCGTCTCCTCCGGCACGTCTTCACGCACACCCGTCAATCCCCTCAGCAGCCCCAAAACGTCCTCCTAGGCGGGCGATTTTTTCAGCCTCAGGCGCCTGGCCCCATGATGGCCGGTGCGCTCAATCCGCCACGTTGGGTAGTGCGTCAACCATGGTCACCGCGTCGGCGACGGCCATGGGCCGGCTGAAGTAATAACCCTGAAGCATGTCGCAGCCGGCGGCGATCAGGATCTTCCTCTGCGCCTCGGTCTCGACGCCCTCGGCGACGACGCTCATCCCCAAGGAACAGGCCAGCTTTGAAACGGAGGCGACGATGACCGATGATTGGCGGTCGCGCGTGATGTTGTCGACAAAGGACTTATCGATTTTGATGCAGTCGATGTCGAACTGCTTGAGGTAAACGAGGCTGGAATATCCGGTTCCAAAATCGTCAAGCGCCACGCGCACGCCCGCATCGCGCATGACCTTCAGATGATAAGCGGCCCGCTCCACGTCGTCGATAATCGCCGTCTCAGTGAGTTCGATCTGGATCTTGCTCGGGGCAACGTCGGCTTCGGCGGCGTAGCGCAAAATCCTCTCTCCGACATTGTGTCGGAGGAATTGGCGCACTGAGAGGTTTATGGAGACGTAGGGCGCGCCCCACTTCTTGCAGTCGCGAAGAGCCTGACGGGTGATCCAGTCGCCCACGTCCAAGATCAGGCCGCTCTCCTCGGCTACCGGAATGAAGGTCGCCGGCGATATGGGCCCGTGTTCGAAGGTGTCCCAGCGCACCAGGGCTTCAAAGCCGAGGACGCCGCCGCTGCGGCTGCCGACGATAGGCTGATACACCATCTTAAGATTGCCGGTACGTAGGGCGCGCTCCAAACCGCCCTCAATGGCAAGGCGGTATTGGGTGGCCTTGTCGAGGGCTTCGTCGAACACGCGGTAGCGGTTCCGGCCTTCGCGTTTGGCGGCGTAGAGGGCGAGGTCCGCCTGGCGGATCAGTTCGAATTCACTGTGAAGCGAGCCCTGTTGTGCGACCCCGATAGAGGCGGAGACCTGCACTTCGTTGCCGAAAATATAACGCGAGGCGGAACAGACCTTGAGGATGTCCTCACAGATGCTGGCGATCCGGCTGGGCGAGCAGGATTCGACCACAACGCCGAACTCATCCCCGCCGAGACGGGCGAGAATGGCGTCTGAGGGGATAACCCCCTGAATGCCCGTACAAATCTTGCGGACGAGATCATCCCCCGCAGCGTGGCCGAGGGTGTCGTTGATGGCCTTGAAGCGATCAAGGTCGATCATCATGACGTTCTGGCGCTGGCGGTCGCGAAGCAGACGCGCCGTCAATTCCTCGATGAACCCGGTTCGGTTAAGGGCGCCGGTGAGGTCGTCGTGCCGGGCCGCATGCTTGGCGACCAAGAGCCGGCGCTCAAGCTCCTCCACGTCCCGGCGGAGGGCGGCCTGCGCGTCGGCGTGCGATTGCTCGAGCGCGGCGGCGTTGACGCGGGTGAGGTACTGCGTCGCCATGGCCCGGACCGTTTCGGACGCGAGGCGATGATGGATAGGCGACATGAGAAAGGACACCTGGTCCAAGGGACCCAAGAACTGGATGGCTTCCGCGAGGGCGCCCACCTCGTCTTTGGTGGTGATCACGATGACGCTCGCCTCAGGGTAGGCCTTGCGGAGGCCCTTGATCTCCCCCGCCTGCTCACTTGTGGCTTGGCCGCGCAAATCGACCAAAAAGACGCCCGATCGGCGGCCCATGATTTCGTGCGAGCGCAGGACCGGTCCGGCGCCCGATGCGCTCGCGCACGTGAAAAAGCAGTTCGCGCCGACGGCGGCGTCGACGATGGGCTTCATCTCCTGAGGCGCATGGGGCCGGGGTGAGACCAGGGTCACCGCGATCTTCTCAAGGGCCCACGCGCCCGGTGAAGCAGCCGCCGCATTGGAAGGATCGACTCCTAGCGACAGTTTTTGGCGCGTCGAAATCATCAACTCCTGCGGCTCAGATCGACACAAGTCTCTGAACCGACAGTGCGGCAAGCCATGAAATATTCCGCTAAAAAACGCCGTTAACGGATGCTGCCAAATTAAAGATTTGGCTTAATCCCACTTATCATTCAATTGCGGGGTTGCAATTAACCCCTCTGTATCCCTACGAGATCGTTAACGCCGTCTAGGGGCGCGCCCTAGTTCATTAAGGTCAGCAGCCTTGGTCGTTGAGCGACCTCGGCGCGGGCGCCGCTCCGCCTCTTCCAGCCCGAAGCGATCCTCTCGCGGCGGCGCCTTGGCGCGGCCGCGAGAGAGAGGAGGCGGCTCAGCCCCCGTTCACCGCTCGGTCCATGAGGGAAGGTTAGGCCAACCCCAGTTTCTGCGCGAGGCCGATCCGCTGAAGCTTTCCGGTGGCGCCCTTAGGGATCTCCTCCATGAAGAGGATCTTGCGGGGTACTTTGAATTCGGCGGCCCTGGAGCCCACGAAATCGCGCAGGTCGCGCTCGCTGGCCTCGGCGCCCTCTCGCAGGACGACCACGGCGCCGACCTCTTCGCCCCATTTGTCATGGGGGATCCCGAAGGTCACGACCTGTTGCACGGCGGGGTGATCCATAAGGATCTCATCGACTTCGCGGGGAGAAATCTTTTCTCCTCCGCGACTGATGATCTCCTTCAACCGACCAGTGATGGTGATGTAGCCGGCCGCGTCGATCACGCCCTGGTCGCCGGTGCGGAACCAGCCGGCGGTGAAGGCTTCGCTGTTGGCCTTGGGGTTGTTTTCGTAGCCGGCCGTGACGTTGTCCCCGCGGATCACGATCTCCCCCACCGAGCCTGCCGGGAGGAGGGCGCCGCCTTCATCCATGATCGCAACCTCGGGGCCCGCGGCCAGGCCGACGGTTCCCGGCTTTCGGACCCCTGGCGGAAGGGGATTGCACGCCATCTGGTGGGCCGCTTCGGTCATGCCATAGGCCTCCGCCACGGGTGCGCGGAAGGTCTCCTCAAGCTCGGCTAGGACCTGGGGCGGCAGGGAGGAGGAGGAGGATCGGATGAAGCGCAAGGGGTGCGCCTTGATCACATGGGCGTTGTGTTTCGCCCGGGTCAGGATGGCCTGATGCATGGTGGGGACGGCCGTGTACCAAGTGGGGGCGGCCTCCTCCATCCAGCTGAAGAACTTCAAGGCGTTGAAACCCGGCGTGCAGAAGACCGACCCGCCTGCAGAAAGAGGGGCTAGCACCGCGGCGACTAGGCCGTGGATGTGGAACAGGGGCATGACGTTCAGCCCCCGGTCGGCGGCTGTCAGGGCGAGACTTGCGCGGATGTTCTCGGCCGAGGCGCAGACGTTCCTTTGGGACAAGGGAACGATCTTCGGGCGGGAGGTGGTGCCCGAGGTGTGCAGCACGAGGGCGATATCCTCACTCCGCGCCCCACGGATCGCGCCCTGCGCCCCGGTCGCCAGGCCTTCGGTTTCAAGGACGAAACCGCCCGCCCCAGCCTCGGGCGTCGGGCGCAGGACGATGATCGCAATGCCGAGCTTCTTAGCCACAGCGACGACGGGAGACGCGCTGCCGGCTTCGACGATGAGGGCCTTGGCGCCCAAATCCGAAAGGTAGAATTCGAATTCTTCAGCCTTGTAGGCCGGGTTAAGCGGGGCGGACGTCGCAGCGGACGCAACGGCGATGAAAGCCGTGGCCATTTCGGGGCCGTTGGGTAGGACGATGGCCACACGATCCGCCGGCGAGATCCCAAGGCCACGCAATTGCTCGCCGATAGCGCTCACAAGACGGCGCAGAGCCTGGAACGTGAGCGGCGACGTCGAGGGCGCGGCGATGGCCGTCGCATCGTCGGCGCCTGCGGCGAGCAGATCCACAAGGGTTTGGGCATTGGACATAAATCAATCCTCAAAGAGTTTTAGCAGCAGCTTCAGCGAGTTTCGCGCCTTCCAAAGGCGCAACGTCGACATCGCCCCGCCGCAGGCGCGCTCGCATCGGTTTAAGAACCAAAACGGCGATGGCTGCGGAGGCGATGTTTAGAATAGCGGCGGCCCAAAACACCATGGCCCACCCTCCGGACGCGGCCAGAAGGCTCGAGAAGGGTACGATCAGGGCGGCCGTTCCCTTGGCGGTGTACAAAAGACCGGCGTTGGTCGTCGCGTATCGGGATCCGAACGACTCGCCGCATGTGGCGGGGAAGAGACTGTAAATTTCACCCCAGGCGAAGAAGACCATGCCAGTGAGAATGACGAAGGCCACCGGATCGCGCCCCAACTGGCTGAGGAGGATGATCCCCATGCCTTCCAAGCCGAAGGCGATGAACATGGTGGTCTCCCGCCCGATCCGATCGGAGACCCACCCGAAGAAGGGGCGCGTGACGCCGTTCAAGATCCGGTCTAACGACAGGGCGAACGTTAGGGCTGGCAGGGTGAGGCCAAGCAAGGAGACCGGAATCTTCGCCACATGGAAGTCCTCGGCGATGGGCGCAAGTTGCGCCGTGGCCATCAATCCGCCCGCCGCCATCATGACGAACATGGCGTACATGACCCAGAAGGTCGGCGTGGCGAGCATCTTGAGGGGCGTATAATCCTGGCTCGCCGAGCGCTTGGCGTCGGGCGCTGGAAAGGGTCCCCAGCCGTCGCTTTGCTCGACGGGCGGTCTGATGAGAAGGGCGCCCAAGACCAGTAGTCCGAGCCCCTGGCCGATCCCGAAATAAAGAAAGGTCGCCTGGTAGCCGCTCGCCTTGATCATGGCGGCGATGGGCACGATGGTGAGCGCAGATCCCGCTCCAAAGCCCATGGCCGTGAGGCCCGCGGCAAGGCCCCGACGGTCAGGAAACCACTTGAGGGCGTTGCCGACGCAGGTTCCATAAACGCCGCCGGCTCCAATCCCGCCAAGGGCGGCGGCCAGATAGAGCAATCCTAAGGAATTGGCCTTGGCGTTGATCACCCAGGACAGGCCCACAAGTAGCCCGCTCATCAGGACCACGGGACGGGGCCCGAACCGGTCGACCAGATAGCCCTCCAGGGGGACGAGCCAAGTCTCCGCCAGAACAAAGATCGTGAAAGCCACCTGAATACCGGCCTTTGACCAATGAAACTTGTCATGGATCGGATTCACGAAGAGCGTCCAACCGTATTGAAGGTTGGCAATCATAGACATACAGAGAATAGCGATGAGGAGTTGGGCCCACCGTATCGTTTTCTTACTAGTCTTCTCGTCGCTAGCGGGCACGTTCAGGGCCATAACCACTCCCGTAAATTCTAGTTTTTTGCTTCGATTTATCTGAGGTTAGGAGACTGCGATGCTCAAGCGCCCGTTGGCGTCAGAAAGGGTCTTGGCCAGAAGGCTCGTCACGGCGAAGACCGCGTCCACGTGGGGCGTGGGCGTCTCCGTAAGGCGCGCCATCTCCACGACCGAGCCCATGAGGGCGGCGAGCTCCAGGGGCCGTCCAGCCTCCACATCCTGAAGCATGGAGGTCTTGTGGTCTCCCACCGCCGCAGCCCCCGCGATGCGCTTGTCGATGCCGATCCTTATGCGCACGCCCAGTTTCTCAGCGACGGTCTGGGTTTCCTCCATCATGGCTGCGGCCAGGGCCCGGGTCGGCTCAAAACCGCAAATGCTGGCGAGGGTGGCGTGGCTGAGGGCGCTCACGGGATTGAACACCACATTGCCCCAGAGTTTGAGCCAAATCTCGGACCGCAGATCCGAGGAGATCGGCGCCTTGAAGCCGGCTCCCGTGAGGGCCTCGGAGAGGGCCTGCACGCGAGGGGACTTGGCGCCGTCAGGCTCCCCCAGGGTGAAGCGGTTGCCCTCCACGACCCTGACCACGCCGGGCGCGACGAGTTCTGAAGCCGGATAGACAACGGTTCCCACAATCCGGGCGCTGTCGATGGCGGCGGCGATCACGCCGTCCGGATCGGCGGCCCGCACGGGGCGATTTTCGTAGGGGCCCGCAAGCTTATAGAAGTACCACCAAGGAATGCCGTTCTGGAGGGTGACGAGGGTGGTTTCGGGGGTGATCAGGTGCGCCAGATCGTTGGCCAGAGCGCTAACTTGGTTCGCCTTCACCGCCAAGAGAACCACGTCGTGAGGTTCGCAGGCGTCGATGCTCGTCGCCTTCACGTTCCGAGCGACGCGCTCGGAGCCGTCTTCCTCGATAAGCTTGAACCCGTCCCTTGCGATGGCCTCCAGATTGGCGCCCCGGGCGACAAAGGTGACCTCTCCCCCGGCCAGCGCCAACCGTGCGCCGAGGTACCCCCCGATCGATCCAGCTCCGACGACGGCGAATTTCATGGGTAAATCCTACTCGTACGCATTGCTGAGCGAGCCGACGCCCTCGATGTCCACCTCAACGACAGTTCCAGGCTTCATGGGCAGGGCGCCAAGGGAGGTGCCGCATGCGATCACGTCCCCAGGGAAGAGGGTGGTGTCTTGGGAGATTAACCGGACGAGGTCGGCGGGTTGGAACACCATGTCCGCCGCCGGGTAGTTCTGGCGTTCCCGCCCATTCACGCGCGTGCGCACAGTCACCGTCCTAGGATCTATGCCCGTGGCGATCACGGGGCCGAAAACGCCAAAGGTGTCGAAACTCTTGGCGCGGGTCCACTGAGGGAAGGTTGCGTCTCGGCCGATCAGCTCGATGGCTGTGACGTCGTTCACGCAGGTGTAGCCGAAGATCGCCGCCTCGGCCTCTGGAGCCGAAGCGCCGGACACGGTGCGGCCGATGACGATCCCAAGCTCTCCTTCATACACGACCCGTCCATCGTACGCCTTGGGCGCGCGGATGGGCTGGAGATGGGCGCAGAACGATGAAGGCGACTTGGCGAAATAGAGGGGCTCCTTAGGGATCGCCCAGCCGTTTTTCTCCGCCGCCGCGTAATAATTATTCCAGAGCGCCAGCATTTTGGTGGGTTGGCAGGGCGTCAGCCAGGAGAGGGCTGAGACAGGCGCCGTCTCGCCTGTCGGCGCAGCGTCCGTGAACATGTCGCCCTCGTGAACGCTAATGGTCCCGTCGACAACAGTACCGAAGACGACGCGATCGCCCAACGTCCCTCGAGCCCAGTGCTTCGTCATTCTATCCCCAAGCGTTTTACTTACCCGTCCGAGAAGCGAGCGCTCCGGACTTAGTGTTAATTTCCGTCCTTTGGAACAGCCCCTGGCGATCCCCGATCCCATTAGCCTCGGGCGCCCTGCTCAAGGCCCTTCGCGTGATGCTTTGAAAGCTTATTGATCGCGTTCAACGTCAATCACTTAGATGGGGAAATCTCGGACGGCGCCCGGCTCGCCCAAAGGCCTCGTAAGGGAGCCGAGCTGGGCCGGTTCGCCTTGTGCTGTCGCCAAAAGAGCTTTAACCCTGCGGGCGGGTGAAGGGCGCCGCCCCGCGCTGGCCAGGGTGGGCGCTTTGGCGAGCTTACGCCGAAAATGCCCGTCCGTCGGCCGTCGCACCGTGTTCCTGTGCGGTCTTGGCCGCCAAAAACCCCGAGCGGGTCTGCAGGCGGGCCCAGTATTCGGCGACGGCGGGGGTAAACTCAGCGTCAAGTCCAAGCTGGGCGGCCAGGAGAAGGGCGTAGCCTACGGAAATGTCGGCGGCGGTGAACCGCTGAGCGCAGAGCCACTCCGATGCGCCCACCGCCCGGTCCACAGCCCGCAACCGGGAGAGGAACCACTTTGCGTAGTCGTCGGCGACAATTTCAGCCTTGCCCGGCTCGAAGCGACGATAGCGTAGCACCAGGGTTTGCGGAAAGGTCAGGGTCGCTTCGCCAAAGTGGAGCCAATTCAGCCAGGCGCCGTAGTCCGCCTCCGTCCCATCGACCGCCAGGGACGAGGGACCGTAGCGGGTGACCAAGTACTGAACGATGGCCGCCGACTCGGTCATAAAGGTCGCGCCGTCGACCATGGCCGGGATGGTGCCGAGGGGATTGATGGTCATAAACGCCTTAGCCCGATACCGGGGCGGAAAGGGCATGACGGTCAAACTGTAGGGAAGGCCAAGCTCCTCCAGGGCCCACAAGGGGCGAAATGAACGGGCGTCGATGCAGTGGTAGAGCTGGATCATTCCCTTATGCATAGAGCACACTGCGTCGCTGCGTCACGTCTTTGCCCTGGGCCGGCGTCAGAAGCCCTCGGGCCTTCCCTGTTTTGCGCGAAGTTTTCCGCGAACCGCGCCGCCCTGAGCCGTCGTCCGCAGGGATCATGGCGCGGCGGACGATGATGCGTATCTTGGCGGCGCTAACGGGCGCGCCCGCCGCGCGCCGCGCGCAGGACCCTTGGCCTTGGGTCAAGCGCGGGAGCCTCAGAGAACGGCCTGGTTGCTAGGGCCCCCGCAGCAAACCGGGCGGCGATTGACGGGACGTTGGGGGACCGCCCTCTTTTGGGGACGCCACGGCTCCGCCGTCGGGCGTCTCGTTGGCTTGCTGTTCGATTATCCTCGCCGCCTCGTGAAGGTCACTTGAGGCTTTGCCCTGAAGAGACCTTGAAGCCACATGGTGGAAGCGCGCGGCTTTCCGCCTTAACTCGTCGGCATGCGTCATCGTCAACTCCTTCCCCGTCTGGAGCTACGGAGCACGAATGGAATTGGACGAAGCCGTCAAAAAAATGTGTTTCGACCGCACCCTAGAAACATAATTTGGAATATACCTGGAAATATCGTACAGAAATTACAATCATACCGTCTTCAATGGGGTTTTAATTCGATAAAATTTCTGAATAATTTTATGAAAAAGCGGTAAAGCTAGGCTCCACTGTCCATCGAATAGGCGCCTGGTCGCTGCTGACCAATGCGCTCATTGTGCAGAAACTACGGCCGCCACCTCTCAGCGCTGTCGAAGACGGCGCACCACACGCCTCCCCTATTCCCGACACAGCTCGTCTGCAATCGTGCGGTCGAGCCTTTCTTGCTGCGCCGTCGGCTCCTGCCAGCCAAAGACGTTACGGAAGACTTGGGTATCGGTGACAAGGGGAAATCGAAGGTCGAGGGCGGCTAGCTTGGGATCCGTTCCGCCGGCCGTTTCCACCACGCGGCCTCTCCATCCTAAGGCGTCGGCAAACCTGGCGATCCAGGTGCGATGGGACGGCGCTGAAGCCTCGCCGACATTGAATGTCTGACCCAAACCCAAATCGCTCACGACCGCCGTGGCGATGGCGTCCGCCATATCGTCAATAAACCCATAGGTCGTCCGCCAGAGCGCCCATTGCGCGTCGACCAAGATCACCGGCTTTTGCGCCGCCATCGGTCCAATCAGCCAGCTGAAGCGACGATTTCTGTCACGGGGACCGTAGATCATGGGCAGCCTGATGATGGTAGAGCCAAGGCCGCTTCGCGCGCGAAGCGCCGCTTCGAGCGGGATCTTGTCATAGTCGTCCATCCAAGCGTCCGGCGCTTCGACCGGGCGGGGAGGCGATAGCCGATAGGGAAACCGAGATATCCGAAGGGGCGCGTCTTCAGTGAGGGGCTGAAGGATGGGCTCGACATCGCCCCTACGATGCAACCCATCGTAATTGCGGTAGACGTCGCCAGAGCTGGCCATAACCCAGCGCGTGACGAAACCGTCCAGCGCCGCGTAGAGCGGCGTCGTGTCGGCTTCGGTGTAGGCCAAAAGGTCCACAACCCGATCGATGCGGCGTCGTCGGACGAGCGCTAGGAGACCAGACCGATCACGTCGGTCGATGGCGACGCCGCCCGCGCCGCCTCCAGTCCGGCTCGCGCCAACCACGTCCTGCCCGCGGTCGTTGAGCCGCCGGATAAGGCTAGGCCCGATCAATCCGGTCGCACCAAGAATAAGGATCGTCATGGACGTCCCCAAGAACGCGCTCAGCCAAACGATAGCGGAACGGCGTCAGCCTTGAAACGGCCGCGCCGCCCCCCACTGACGGCCCACGCCCGGTTGCGCGTCGTCTCGCGCTCTTGTGAGGATCTGCCCTAAGCGGGCCGCTACATTTCGCCTTCCAGTGGTGACGAGAGGGCGCCGGGGTTGAAAATCATGTGCGCCAAAGCGTTCATGAGCACCTCTGGCGCACACGGCTTGGTCAGGAAGATGCAGCCTTCCGGCAAGTCCGTTATGGGCGTGTCAACGGCGCCGGAGACGGCGATGATGTTTAAATCCGCGTGGCGGCCGCTCGCCAAGCGGGCGAGCCGTACACCGTCCATGGACCCTCTGGGCATTTTAATGTCGGTAATCAGTACCTCCACATCGTCGCGGGCGCGCAAGATGCCCCAGGCCTCGTCCGCATCGCTAGCGAGGAGGACCACCAGGCCGAGCTCCTCACGGCGCGCGGCTAACTCCAGAGAGATGAGGGCCTCGTCCTCGACAACGAGGACTGTAGCCGGTCGCAGGACCGAAAAGGCGGGCACATGTCGATAACGAACCGGACCTCTGTCAACGGTGGTGAACGACGGTTGCGGGGGGCCGGCAAGGCGCTCAACAAGGAGCCAAGCTTCCGTCTCCGTCTTCGCGTAGCCTAAAATCCCGGCATTGTGCTTGACCGCCCAACGAGCGCCGACGGCCTCGATTGAGAGCAGGAACATAGGCACGCAGTTCTCCTGTGACGACGGCGCCTTTCAGCGGACTAACGGCGACAAACGCTCGCCACCGAAATTGAGTCCGATCTTAGAAGGCGGCTTAAACCCAACTGGTTCCACATGGAGCGCCGTAAATTCTCGCCAAGTCTTTATTTGCGCTATCCGAAGGCGATAAATCTATGCAACTTAACGACAACGGCCACGTTCCAACTAAGTCTGGGCGGTACGCCGCACTGTGGTGCGCCCTCTCGACACCCTTTTTTGGGGGCTAGGGCGGATATATTGTCGCTCGTCCCTACGACAACGGGTTTTAAAACTCTTGAGCGGTGTATAGTCCGCGCGTCCCTACCGGGTATGGCCCTCGTCTCGAGCGCCTCTGGTTACTTAGGAAAGCCCTATCGTGGCCTCCCGCACACCGCTTAGTCTAGACGCCGCGCAAAACCTCGCCTTGGCGATGGTCGCTGTTTCTGAGGCTCCACTGCTGCTCCTCGATGGCGATCTCTCGGTGCTCGCCGCAAGTGCGTCCTTTTGCCTATCGTTCGGTCTTGATCCGCAGGGCGTGGTCGAAAAGTCGGTCTTCGCCTTGGGCTCCGGCGAATGGGACCGGCGCCAATTTCGCGTTCTGCTCACCGCTACGAGGGACGGTGGAGCCGAGGTCGCGGCCTACGAAATGGACCTTCGGCAAGGCGCAGCCGAACCCCGCCGGCTCGTCATCAATGCGCGCAAGCTTGTTTTCGGCGATGCGGACGACACCCGCATCCTCGTCACCATATCGGACGTTACCGAAGCTCGGATTGCAGAAAAGCTTAAGGATGATCTCCTGCGCGAAAAGGCGGTGCTCCTCCAGGAGGTCCAGCACCGCGTCGCCAATAGTCTGCAAATCATTGCGAGCGTCTTGTTACAAAGTGCGCGCTCAGTGCGGTCCGAAGAAACGCGCTACCACCTTAATGATGCGCATAACCGTGTCATGTCTATCGCTACAGTTCAGAAGCAACTTGCCGGATCACACTCAGGTGTTATTGAATTAGAGGCTTATTTCTCGCAACTTTGCGAGAGTCTGGGCGCCTCAATGATTAGAGATCATGATCTTCTATCGATCAATGTAAACTGTGATAAAAGCAAAGTTGCAGCGGATATCTCTGTCAGCCTTGGTCTTATTGTCACTGAATTGGTGATTAATGCATTGAAGCATGCCTTCCCGGGCGGGCGGCGAGGTACGATCACGGTGGGCTACCATTCCCACGGCCCTAACTGGACGCTTATGGTCGACGACGACGGCGTTGGAATGCCCCAAGGGGAAGCCGTCGCCACAGCGGGGCTGGGAACGAGCATCGTGGAGGCCTTGGCGCGCCAGCTCCATGCGGTCATCGAGGTGACCGACGCAAACCCCGGAACGTCGGTATCGGTCATCCATCAGCATATCTCCGCCGTCGCAGATACGGCCCACCCCACCGCCGTATAGATGGCGGGTCCGCCTAAAAAGCGGGTGGGACGCGCGGCCGACATGGGTCCGGTAGCAGCGATGACCCCGTCCTCCCCGCCGCCGTGATTTCCACCATGGCGGGGCGACTGGCGCAGGTTGGCTGCGCGCACGCGACGGCGTTGCGTCGACCTAACCGCCAAGATCGACATGCGAAACCCGAGAATGCGTCTTTGAACGGCCGCCTGTCAGAACTTGCTCTGCAAGGCTCGTTTGCCTGAAGAGCGGCATCGCGCATGGAGGTGCGGCTCGGGCGCCTTTTCCGAGGGCGCAGAGGCATGCAAGCGTCGTCACGATTAGGCTCGCAAGGCGCGGGCGAAATGGGTGGTGGCGCGATGCGTCTCAGACTATCGGGGCGCGCGTTACGAGCCTTTGGACCGCTGGGAGCGCAGAGCATTTACGCCCCGGCGGGAGCCCTCCGGCGCATACAAGAAGGTTGACACAGGTTAAGGCGGCCTTACGCGACTGGTCTAAACATCCGTTCGTCGTCGGCATTGCGCACAGGCGCTGACGATAGAGAGAGACGCGTGCTCTCGCCTGGTTCCTCGAGGGCGTAATGATGAGTAAAGCGTCGGGCGAACCTTCCGCCGCCGCCACGGTCGTCGAACCTGACGCCCATGGTCAAGCCGCCCTTCTCCTGACCGAGAGCTTGCTCCACATGCTTGTGGAGACTGGAGAGCTCACCAATGCTCAGGCTGTGGTCGTCGTCCATACCGCAGCCGAGGTGAAGGTCGAAGTGGCCGAAGCCGCCGGAGAGTCAAGGGCCAGAATGATGGAGTCGCTAGCGTTGTTAGACCGCATGGCGGAAAGCTTCCGGGCCGACCAGGCCCCTCGTTCGGTTTTATAAGACCGCCGCGGGCTTAGGGATCTTGCAGCCTAGGCTTTCCACAGGCTCGAATGGGTATGTCGCCCGCGTTCGACTTCTCGAGGATGCGTAGGGGTCGGGTTAATGAGAACCGTTCTGGGCAGGTCGCTCCGCACGCCTGCGGACGACGCCGCACCCGGGCCTGAAGGGGGCGCGGTCGCTGCCGACGAACGGCCATGCGTTTTCCGCCACCCTAGCGCAACGGACCTATGGCAGGATCTGCCGCGATCGCTGAGGTCGGGGGTGGGGCTGGCGTTGGGGATTTAACGGCTTCATCATCAGTGGGGTCGAAGGCAGGCAGAGAATTGATGTCGAGGGCGCCGCCTGAAATCTGAGCGGCTCGACTTTGCAGATAATATGATCGAATTGACGCATAGATGTCGGTTGAAGTTGCGACCATGATTTTGATCTGCTTGTCCGCCGCCGCGCGGTCTTCTAGTCCGTCACTGATCGTCCTACCGGTCCCTACAGCCGTCGACTGCGGATAGTGCAGATAGGTCAAGGGGTTTAGGCCGATGTCCATGATTTGCCCGACGAAGTCTCGCGCAGTCCCTGGGCCGAGAATGGGGATGAAGATGTAGGGCCCCGAACTTACGCCATACTTCGCCAAGGTGACGCCGCCGTCATTAGCGTGGCGCCGTAACCCGGCCCTTGCGGCGACGTCAAAGAAACCGCCCAGGCCGAGGCTCGTGTTGCCGATGAACCGCGCAACGGTTTTCGCCGCAGTCACGCCATGCCCTTGCAGGAGATCGTTTATGGCTATGGATGGCTCGCCAAGGTTGGACATTGCATGCCAAACTCCGGTCCTTATGGGTCGTGGCGTAAGCCTGCGGTATGTCATCGCCGCCGGTCGGATGAGGAAAAAATCCAGAACGCCGTCAGCATAGAAAAGGACCCGATTGATCTTCGAAAGCGGGTCAGGCGCATTGGCTTCATCCAGTCGGGTCTTCGCTTGAACGCCCTGACCGCTGGCCGTTAGGAAGACGCACCCTGCCACCACGGCGGCGCTGGCGTGGCGCAAAGCCAGGCGGAGGTTGCGAACAAAGGCACAAAACGGTTTACCCTCCTCCATGAACGGCCGCTGTTCAAAACTCCACGCATAGGCGCGGGCGCTTGAGATCAGCGCCGGCTGAGGGTCACGCAATTTTTTCTGATCCTTTCGCAGCGCCTTGCCATGGATGGGCCCGACCTGAACCGTCTCTACTTTCACTGCGGCCAAAGGGCGCTTGCCGTGACTGGTGTCGCCGGGGTTCGGGCCGGAAGCCGAAGTCCATCGCCGTTGCCTTGCCTCGCTCTCCGGCCCGTGTGGGAGGCTGGCCGAAAATGATGTGGCGGCGGAGGCCGCCGCCGCCACATCAACCGACGCGACCAAGGTCCAGGTCGGGGGAAACCAGTGGACCGGGTTTTTACTGAGTTCTCGTGGTCAGTTTCGGGGACATCGCTGCAGCCGGTTGGGCACCTTAGGAGCAGCAGCGGCGGCCTTCATTGATCGAGATTAGCCAGGCCTCGCCAATTGCGTCGCCCATGAACATGGGCCTCGGCCTCGCGGAGGCGGCGCGCGGCGATTTTTATGGATTTTATAGCCCACGAACCGCGTCGCGCCCTCATTGGTCTCGTCGGTTGGCAAAAGCGCGATCAACGTCCAAAAGCCCCGAAAGGGCGCCGGTCGCCCTAGGTGGTCAGCCCCCTTTGATCTTGTTCCGCTGACGTTCGCGTTAACGTTATTGACGGCGCGCGCACATGCCCGTGCCGCCCCGCCTGGTGGCAGGATCAAACGCCCAAAGGGCGAGGGGCAAATTAACGGAGGTTCTCTGGATTGGGTGGACGCTAAACTCTAAACTGATACGCAACGCCCGCCTCTCGCTCCACGTCCGGAGGGAACGCCGCCCGCTTCTCAACGAAGTAACGGTCGCGATAGTCGCCATCGGACGCTCGATTATAGGTCAGATACAGCGCGCGCCGGGGTTGGTCGGTTAGGTTTGGCTTCGAGGCGTGTGGGACGTAACTGTCGAAGAACACAACATCGCCCGGCTCAGCAGGCACCGGGAGCAGGGTGAAGGTCACCAGGTCCTCGGCGGCGAGCGGCGTCCACTCACGCCCGATCATGCCGCGAAGGCGCGGTGCGTACGCCATGTCCAAACATCCATTGGCGGGCGTGGCGCGATCGATGCAGACCAGCGCCGTGACGAACAACGGCGCGAACGCGCTCCAGCCCGCCTGCTGATCCTGATGCGGCGCGAAACCTGACCCGCCAGGCATCTTGAAGTTGATCTTGTCTTTGAACAGCACCGCCGCCTCGCCAAACAGCTGTTCGACCGCCCATATCAGCCGCCCTTCGCGCACGGCTCTATCGAAATCAGGGTGGTAGGGGCAGAAGTTCTCAATCCTTTGAATCAGCGCGGTCTCGTGTTCGACAAGGCTTGTCTCGTGATAGACCATCTGGCGCCCTGTAACCTCCGGCAGGGCTGTCACCTCTTGTGTCCAGCGCGCAATCGCGGCGGCTTCTGCGGGAGGATAAAACGCGCGTGCGACGCACCAGCCTAGGCAGGCGTAGTCGTCGAGATGGGTCTGGTCTAATGGCCCGGCGTCAGGATATGTCGGCGGGGCGGTCACGCCAGGACTTCTATCTGGGGCAGGATCACGTCGCGGGCGCGAACGACATCCTGGATGAAATCGATTTCGGTCCAGGGCAGATCGGAGACGTCTACTGCGCTGAACCGCTCAGGCTGCGCCAGGATCACGTCGCGGATCGCCTCTTCATATTCGAGCTCCGGCGCGTTCGCCCTGTACCAAACGGCTCGCTCGGCGAGCGCGGCCGCCGTCTCCGGGCAGAAGCGAAAGAAGCCCACCGACTCGCCATGCCGCACCCCTGGATTCTCCGGTTTCTTGCCGAAATCGACGATTGTCGCCGTGCTATCGAGGCAAATTTTCACCGGCTCGTCGCCAGGTTCGAGGTCGCCGTCAAACAGCAGCGCATTCTCAGCCCGACCGTCCATAAGGCGCTGCAACATCCTGGGATCATAGAGCACATCGCCGTCCATCAGGAGCGCCGTACGCCCGGATCGAAGAATGTCGCCAGCGGCCGCGAGGGAGACCGCGCTCCCCTCGGTGAAACGCGGATTGGTGAGAATTGTCACTTTGAACGGCGGGTCGAGATGAAGAATAGCGTCCTCGACATGGTCGGCCTTAAAGCCGACGATCACCACCATTTCGTCCACGTTGCACGCGGTTAGGGCGTCGACGTGGCGCGCAAGCAGGCTGCGGCCGCCGAATTCGAGCAACACCTTCGGCTCCTGTCCCACCCGTCCGAGCCGGCTGCCGACCCCGGCAATCAGCAGAATTGCGCTGATGGACACGGCTCCACGTTGCGACAACTTAATTCTCCGTGCTCTTCGTCTGATTTTTTATCGTCGAACCGAGTAAGCGACGTTAATCCAGGTTAGCGATCAGCTGCATCATGGGAGCGATACACTCTCTCATCCTTTGTGTTGGAGGTTCGCCGTGCTGTGCAGGAGCCTTGTGTGAGCAGCGGTCAGATTTCCGCATCTGCGCTTAATCATAACTTGCCGCCTTCAGCGGACGGTCCGGCCTTGGGCGCGGCTCGTCGGTCTAAGTTCAAAGCCTTAAGACGGACGCTGACCGGACGCCCCCTATCCTTCCTCATGGAGGCCCATAACGGCCTCTCCGCCAAGATTGCCGAGGAAGCGGGCTTCGAAGCGCTCTGGGCCTCGGGTCTTACGATTTCAGCGAGTCTAGGCCTGAGAGACTCGAACGAGGCGTCCTGGACACAGGTGCTGGACGTCCTCGAGTATATGACCGACGCCGTCTCGATCCCCATTCTGGTTGATGGCGACACAGGCTACGGCAACTTCAACAACGTCCGCCGCCTGGTGCGCAAGCTCGGCGAACGCAGCGTCGCCGGGGTTTGTCTTGAGGACAAGCTTTTCCCAAAGACCAATTCCTTTGTCGGCGAAGGCCAACCCCTGGCGGCGATCGACGAGTTTTGCGGTCGTATCCGCGCCGCAAAGGACAGTCAGGTGAATGACGACTTCACCGTGGTGGCGCGTACTGAGGCCCTGATCTCAGGCCACGGCATGGACGCCGCAGTGGAGCGTGCCGAGGCCTATCGCCAAGCGGGAGCCGACGCGGTTTTGATCCACTCGAAAAAATCTACCGCGGCGGAAATTCTTGAGTTTACGGAGCGGTGGGCGAACCGAGCGCCCGTGGTAATCGTACCAACCATGTACTATGTCACGCCTACGGAGAGCTATCGCCGAGCCGGCGTCGCCGCGGTGATCTGGGCCAATCATCTCCTACGCACCTCGATCTCGGCCATGCGGGCCACGGCGGCTCGGATCCGAGATGACGAATCGCTCGTAGACGTCGAGGGACGCATCGCCAGCGTCCAGGACATCTTCCGGCTGACCGCTAACCAAGAGCTCGAGGACGCCGAACGCCGCTACCTGCCCGCCTCGACCCAGACGCGGGCCATTATCTTGGCGGCCGCTCAGGGGGATGTGGGCGACCAGCCTAAATGCATGGCGGATATTCGCGGGCAATCCCTGATCCGCCGCCAGATCGAAAGCTTCGCGACTAGCGGCGTGCGTCAGGTCAGCGTGGTGCGCGGCTATGGTAAAGCGGCTGTGACGCCTGTGGGCGCCGAGATCTTCGACAACGACCGCTATGCCGAGACGGGTGAGGTCTTTTCCCTCGCCGCCGCCGAAGAGCGGCTTCGGGGCGAACTCGTGGTCACTTACGGCGACATCCTCTTTCGCAGTTACATCTTGAGCGGCTTGCTCGCGGCGCCGGGCGACATCGTGCTCGCCGTCGATTCCCTGGCCCGATTCAGCGCGGGCGACGGTCGTCCGCGCGACCTTGTGGCGGGCGACAGGGCCCCGGTCGCCGACTTCCTCGACGAAACGGCGCCCGATCTCGTGCGGATCGGCGGGGATGTCTGCGGAGACCGGCTGATTGGCCAATGGATCGGCATGGCCCGCTTCAGCGCCTGCGGCGCTGGATGGCTGTCCGATGAGATCCAGCGCCTTCGCGCGGAGGGATTAATCGAGACGGCCGACCTGCCGTTGCTGCTGACGCGGCTGGCCGCCCGCCATCCGGTTAAGCTGCACACCTTCTGCGGCAACTGGCTTGATGTGAACACCGTGCCCGACCTGGCTGAAGCGCGGAATTTCACCTGAGGCGGATTGCGACATCCTTCGCCAAATGATCCACGCTAGGGACTTCCTTAATGCCGCCGCCCGCGCCGGGTTCGACTTTTACACCGGCGTGCCGTGCAGCTTTCTGGCGCCGCTGATCAACGGCGTGATATCCGACCCTGTGTTACGCTACGTCGGGGCCGCCAGCGAGGGCGAGGCGGTCGCGATCGCAGCAGGCGCGTGGCTTGCGGGACGCGGCACCGTGGTGATGTGCCAGAACTCAGGCCTGGGCAACGCCGTAAATCCCCTCACCTCTCTTAGCGCCCCCTTCAGAATTCCGACCTTATTCGTCACGACCTGGCGCGGTGAGCCTGGCCTCAAAGACGAACCGCAGCACGAGCTGATGGGCCTGGTCACGCACGAGCTGCTGCGTTTGATCGGCGTGCCGCCGTCGCCTTTCCCGCACCTGTCGGACGCGCTGGACCCGGCCTTCGCAGCCGCGACGAGCGCCATGGCGCGGACCGGGCGTCCGGTCGCATGGGTCCTGCGAAAGGGCGACGTGGAGGTCGGCCCGCTTGTCCAACCCGGCAAGGTTCTCTCCCCGCCCGGCCTGCGCGACCGCTTTGAAAAGGGCGCAAAGCGGCCGACCCGCGCCGCCGCCCTTGAAACGTTCCTGTCCACGGTCGATGCAGACGCAGCAGTGATCGCCACAACCGGCAAGTGCGGTCGCGAGCTCTTCACCCTAGCGGACCGCGAGCAGCATCTCTACCAAGTCGGTTCTATGGGCGGCGCCTCAGGCATGGCATTGGGACTAGCCCTCAATACGCTGCGGCCGGTCGTCGTCCTGGACGGCGACGGCGCGGCGCTGATGAAGCTCGGGACCTTCGCCACCGTCGGCGCGCACCGCCCATCGGACCTCACCCATATCCTGCTCGACAACGGCGTTCACGACTCCACCGGCGGCCAGGCGACTGCGAGCCCTGGCGTCGACTTTGCTGCCGTCGCCCTGGCCTGCGGATACAGCTACGCCGCCTCATGCGACGATGTGCGAGGGTTCCAAGCAGCCCTGGACGCCGCCTACGCGGTGCGGGGCCCTAGACTGATACATCTTCGCATTGCGCCCGGCTCTATGGACAAATTGGGCCGACCGACCCTGTCGCCGGCGGCAGTGGGCCGGCGCTTTAAAGCCTTTGTGGCGCGTCCCCTGGCCGCGCGGCCTTCATGAAAATGCGGCTGTTCACACCCGGCCCTTTGACCACCGACGAGCGCGTGCGCTGCGCCATGCAATCCGACTGGGGCTCGCGCGACGCCGCGTTCATCGGCCTCACCGCCGAGTTGCGTCGACGCTTGCTTGATGTGGCCAATGGAGCCTCAAGCCACGTCGCGGTTCCCCTGCAGGGCAGCGGGACCTTTGTCCTCGAAGCCGCCATCGGCACCCTGATCGGTAAGGATCACAAGGTGCTTGTATTGATAAATGGAGCCTATGGCCGGCGCTTGGCGCAGATGGCGCGGCGACTGGGTCTCTCTGTCGAGACCCTCCACCATGCGGAGGATCAGCCCGTCGACGTGGAGCGCCTGGCGGCCGCCCTGGCGGCCGATGAAGCGATCACCCATGTCAGCCTCGTCCACGTGGAGACCACCACCGGCCTCCTCAATCCCCTGACATCCGTCGCCCACGCTGTGAGGTCCGCCGGACGCCTACTCCTTCTGGACGCCATGGCCAGCTTTGGAGCCCTGCCCCTCGACCTCGCCGCCGTTCCGGTCGCCGCCGTCCTCTCCTCTAGCAACAAGGGCTTGGAGGGGCCGCCGGGGCTCAGTTTCGCCCTGATCGAGCGTGCTCTGCTTAAGGACGCCGCGGGCCGCAACCCCTCCCTGTCCTTCGACCTTTATGAACAATGGTGCGGGTTTGAGGCGGACGGCCAATGGCGGTTCACGCCGCCGGTGCAGATCGTCGCCGGCCTTGTCGAAGCCCTCAGACTCCTTGAGGCTGAGGGCGGGTCGGCGGCGCGCCTCAGTCGGTATCGTCGCCGGTTCGAACGACTGGTCGCCGGCTTGGAAGCCCTAGGCTACAGGCTCTATCTTGAGCGCACCCTGCAGTCTCCGATCATCGCAACCTTCGTCCCACCGGACGGACAGCCGTTCGACTTTATGGGCCTCTACGATCGGCTCGCCATGCGAGGCCTGGTGATATACCCCGGCAAGCTGACGGAGGTGGAGACCTTTCGCATCGGATGCATTGGAGCCCTTAGGGACTCCGATTTCGACGATCTCATAAAGGCGATGGCGGACGGGTGAGCGGCGGGGCCTATTTTGCCGGCCGGGCCAGAGGGTTCGAGGCCAGCCTACGCTTTAATCCGGCTAGCCGGCGCAGGAACAGCACCAGGAAACCGCCCGTAGCGAGCGCCGCCAACATCGCGGCGCAGATACGGACGTCTACGGGGAGCCAAAGCAGAGGCCCCAGTAAATAAAGACCGTCGTCTGAGTCAAAACCCCAACGGCTTGGCAGAATTTTTCCCTCGTTGGACTGGCTGTCGAAGGCCTCAGCCACTTGGCTCAAAGTCAGCTGGCTCGCGCCCGCGATCACGCCGGAGGTGACGGCAATCCAGCCGAACGGCTGGGGCGCGTCGCGCAGGCCGACGCCGAGGGCGAGGAAGTAGATTGAACTTAAGGCCGTATCCACAAAGCAGTCGAATTTGTGGCCGCCTGGGGTGCACATATTCCCCAGGCGAGCCACCTCGCCGTCAAGCCGGTCGAGCAGGCACGCGACAACCCAGGCGAAGCCGGCGACGATGTCCGCAATGGCCGAGCCCCACGCTATGGCGCCGAGTGTCGCCATGCCCACCAGCAAGTTTACCGCGGTGATTTGATTTGGCGTGACCCCAAGCCGGATCAAAGGACGCGCCAGGGGGCGCACCAACCGGTGACTCCACGAAGTCGCCACGCTTAGCCCCTTGAATCTGCAAGACGACGCAGGTTGGCGTATAAGGCGGCGAAGGGATCACGCATTAACCTCAGTCAGTGCCCTTGATCCGGATCGCCCTCGTCAAGGGTCGATGCGCCGGCGGCAATCGTTTTGCGCGCAAAACGTCTAGGCCGCACCGCTGCGACGGTGCAGATAGTTGTCGTCAAATCCGGCGACGTTCGCGAGCTTGTCGATATCGGTGATCACTAAATTACCGTTGCTGAGGGTCATGACGCCATTGAGCCGCAGCCTGCGCAAAACCCGATTGACGTGGATTGGCGTCAAGCCCAAGGCGTCGCCGATCACAGTCTGGGACAGCGGCAATTCGAGCCCCGTCGTCTTGATCAGGCCGACCGGCCGCGCTCGGAAGTAGAGTTCGCACATCAGATGGGCTACACGCTGCTCGCCGTTGCGCCGGCCCATGCTGACCATCCAGGCGCGCAAAGTCTCTTCCTCAACAAGCTGCGTCCACCAGAAGGCTCGGCTGATGGCCGACCGGGTCTCAACAAGAGCCTCCAAAATCCTACGGGGCACGAGGGCGACCCGCGCCGTGGTCAAGGCTCCGATCGAATGGCCCATGGCGGTGGACACCGAGGCGTGCAGGTCGCAGGTGTCCCCCGGTAAAAGAAAGGCGGTGATCTGCCGCGTTCCTTCCGGGAGCAGTTTGTAGCGGCAGGCCCAACCCTCGAGGATCACAAATCCTGGACCAGGCTTGTCGCCTTCGCGGATTAAATCTGTCCGGGCCGCAAAGGTGCGCTGGTTATGACAGGCGTCAACCAAAAGCCGCACATCATCCAACGAGAGCGGCGCATGGGCGCAGAGCTTGTCGACTAGGGCGTTTGAAATTGGCCCAACCCTCGGATGGCTCTCATCCTCTGTTGGGAAGAGCGATCAGTTTTAAAGCGAGCATGATTGCCATTAGTTCCACTATGGGATGAAGGCGCTGCAAGTCAGCCTGCTTATAGCTATTATTGTGGTGCGAATTTTTTTCGAGGCTGCGGCGGCGACACCGAACCCGGCCGCCTCAAAGTCTTGCGCCAAGCGCAAAAACCTCAGGACCTGTGCTGAAGTTACACGAGGATAATGCTGCTAAGTGTCTTATGAGCTTTTAGAATTCTCGTAAGGCGTCCACGTGGTAGCGGTCGTTTTGACCTTAGATCCCGCGGTCCCTCGGCGCGTGACGGTTTTGGTCGCCCGGGGGGGAGCGAAGGCGAGGCGGAAGGTTTGATCGGATTTTGGGTTGTGGCCCCCCTGGAGGACTGAAGTCCGCCGTCATCCTCTCCTCATCGTCGACGCCTGGGAGCCACGGTCCCAAGGCAGATCGAAGCCAAGCGCCAGTAGGGAAATAGACTGATCATCATCCGCGCCGAGGCGCTTGGGATCAGCGGCGATCGACGCGCCGTCTCCGCTGCGGTCCTGAACAACAGGGCGTAGACCGCTTTCTCGTTCTGGAAGGCGATCTGCGCGGCGGGGGCCGGCGGAGTGAAGACGACATGGACGGACTCAACGCGGCGCAGGTTCGCTTGGCGCTTCGCCAACGCCTCAGCGCATGCGACACCCTAAGGATTAACGGCAGCGGCGGTTGCGAAGGCAGTTGTAGGCGCAGCGCACCCCGCCGCAGTCGGTGCAGGCCTTGGGACGGCCGCCGAGCGCCGCGGGCGCGGCGTCAGCCTCCTGCGTGGCGGCCCAGAACATCCGCCACGCCCAATTCGGCGCTCAAACGTCGCTTCAGGGGCCGCTCTTGCGGTCCGTTAGCGCACCGCCAAGCACCTTGTAGAGCGTTACGACGTTTGCGCCGCCGATAAGCTCTACGGAGATCAGCGACTGCTGGGCGCTATAGTAGGTCCGCTGGGCGGTCAGCACATCGAGGTAGCTGTCGGACCCGCGGGCGTAGAGCGCCTCGGCAAGGCGTAGGCTTTCCGCCGCCGCCGCGGCTTGCGACCGCTGGGCGCGAAGCCGTTCTGCGATCGTACCGCGCTGGGAGAGCGCGTCGGCGACCTCGCGAAACGCCGTCTGTACGGCCTTTTCATATTGCGCGACGGCGATCTGGTCCTCCGCCTTCGCATAGCCGAGGTTGGCTCTATTGGCGCCGCCGTCGAAGATGGGGACGCTGATGGTGGGAGCGAAGCTCCAGACCCCCGCGCCGCCGGCGAAGAGCTTGCCGATCGACGCGCTCTCCGATCCGCCGGAGCCCGTGAGGGAGATCGACGGGAAGAAGGCGGCTCGCGCGGCGCCGATGTCGGCGTTGGCGCTCCGCAACGTATGCTCGGCCTCCAGCACGTCGGGGCGTTGCAGGAGGATTTGGGAGTCCAGGGCGTCGGGCACGTCGCCAAGGCGGGTGGCGGGATCGTCAACCCCGCTTGGCAGATTTTCCGCGGCGACCGGGGCGCCGACGACGAGATCGAGGGCGTTCTTGTCTTGAGCGACCTGGGTCGTGTAGCGGGCCACGTCGTCCTTCGCCAATTCAACGGTGGTCTGCGCGCTGCTGACATCCAGTTGGGAGTCGATCCCGCTGGCGAGGCGGCGGCGAGCCAGGTCGAAATTACTCTCAGCGCTGACCACCGTCGCCTTGGACACCTCAAGCAGGGAAGCGTCGGATGCGAACGTCAGGTAGTCGGTGGCGACCTCCGCCACGAGGCTGATCTGCGTGCTCCGCCGCGCCGCCTCGGTGGCGAGGTAAGTCTGCAGCGCCGCCTTGGTGAGGCTCCGCACCCGGCCGAACAGGTCGAGTTCATAGGCCGTCGTATAGACGCTGGCGGAATAGGACGTCGCATTCTCATACTGGCTGCCGAACGCGGGCGGCAGACCCGTGTAGTCGCGACCTGTGGTGGCCCCGACGGAGGCGTCGATTGTGGGGAGGAGGGCGGCGCGCTGGACTCGATATTGCGCCTTGGAGGCCTGGATCTGGGCGACGGCGACCCGAAGGTCGCGGCTGTTGGCCAGGGCCTGTTCGATCACCCTCCGGAGCTTCGGGTCGGGAAACACCTGGCGCCAGTCGGCGACGGAGACGTCGGTCGGCGCGTCGTAGGCCGGACCTGTGGGCCACACCGCGGGGATCGGCGGGGCGGGCCGACGGTAAGCGGGCTCAAGTGTACAGCCGGCCAGCAGCGCGCCCGTGATGGTGAGGACGAGGGTCCGGCCGGTCACGACGCGGTCTCCGACGCGGTCGTGGTCCGGCCTTCAGGCCTTTCCGTGCCTAGCCCGCCGCGCACAGCGAGGAAGAAAAACGGCACTAGGAAGATGGCAAGGACTGTGGCGGTGAACATTCCGCCGATGACCCCCGTGCCGATGTCATTCTGGCCACCCGCGCCTGCGCCGGTGGAGATGGCCAGGGGCGCCACGCCGACGATGAAGGCCATGGAGGTCATCAGAATCGGACGCAACCTCTGGCGGGAGGCGATGATCACTGCTTCCAGCGGGGACTTGCCGGTCTTTTCCGCGTCGACCGCGAATTCGACGATCAGGATAGCGTTCTTAGCCGACAGCCCGATGGTGGTGAGCAGGCCCACCTGAAAATAGACGTCGTTGTAGAAGCCCCTGAGGGTCGCCGCTAGGAGGGCGCCGACGACCCCCAGCGGGATCACCAGCAGAATGGCGATGGGGATGGTCATACTTTCGTAGAGAGCCGCCAGGCACATGAACACCACAACGACGGAGAGCCCATAGAGCATGGGCGCTTCCCCGCCGGAAAGCTTCTCCTGATAGGACTGCCCGGTCCATTCGTAACCAATCCCCTTGGGTAGTTTGCCGACTAGCGTCTGCATCTCGTTCATCGCCGCGCCCGAGCTTTTGCCCGGCGCGGAGTCGCCCTGAATCTCCAGGGAGGACATGCCGTTATATTGCTGCAACTGAGACGGCCCGATCTCCCAGTGACTGGTCGAAAAGGCGCCGATGGGCGCCATCGCCCCGCTTGACGATCGCAAATAGAAACGCCCGAGGTCCGAGGGTGTCATGCGAAAAGGCGCGTCGGCCTGCATGTAGACGTGCTTCACCCGACCCCGGTCAGTGAAGTCGTTGATATAGCTCGCGCCGGCGGCGGCGCTGACGGTGGCGTTGACGTCGGCGAGGGACAGACCGAGGGCGCCCGCCTTGGCCTGGTCAATGTCGAGGTCGAGCTGGGGCGTGTCGGCCTGGCCGTTGGGGCGCACGCCGATCAACAGCGGATCGTGCGCGGCCATCCCCAGCAGCTGCCCTTCCGCCTTGACGAGCGCGTCGTGGCCGAGCCCGGCCTTGTCCTCCAGCTCGAGGTCGAATCCCGAAGCGTTGCCGAGGTCGCGGACGGCGGGCGGAATAATGGGGAAGACCTGCCCATCGGGGACCTTATGAAAGGCCCCCATGGCCCGGGTGACGATGGCCGGGGCCCGGTTCTTGGCAGCGCCGCGGTCCTTCCAGTCCTTCAGCTTGACGAAGGCGATGCCGACGTTCTGCCCGAAGCCGGCGAAGCTGAAACCCGTAGCCGTGAAGATGTAATCCACATTGGCCTTCTCGGTCTTCAGATAGTAGTCCTCAACCCGATCGACCGTCGCCTGTGTACGAGACTGGGCGGCCCCCGGCGGCAAGTTGACGAGGTTGATGATCTCGCCCTGGTCCTCGTCGGGGAGAAATCCGCTGGGCAGGCGAACGAACAGCACGCCCATGATGAGAACCACGGCCAGATAAACCAAGCTCGTCACGATGGGGGCTTTGACAATCCGGCGCAGGCCGCCGTCATACCGCTCTACGTTGCGGTCGAATATCTTGTTGAACCAGCCGAAGAAGCGGGCGAGGGGGCCGCCCCGATCAGCGTTCGCCTCAGGCGGCTTGGCCTCGCCCTCCGCCTTTGCGTCTTGCTTTTTCGACGGCTTGAGCAAGGTCGCGCAAAGCGCGGGGGTGAGGATCAGGGCGACCATGACGCTCAACACCACGGCCGAGACGATAGTGATGGAAAACTGGCGATAGATCGCGCCCGTCGAGCCGCCGAAGAAGGCCATGGGCAAGAGCACGGCCGAGAGGACGGTGCCGATCCCCACCAGGGCGCCAGTGATCTCGCCCATGGATTTGACGGTGGCCTCCTTCGGCGAGAGGCCTTCCTCGTCCATGATCCGCTGCACGTTCTCGACCACCACGATGGCGTCGTCGACCAGAAGGCCGATGGCGAGCACCATGGCGAAGAGGGTGAGGACGTTGATGGAATAGCCAGCGAGCGACAGCATGGCGAAGGTGCCGAGCAGCACGACCGGCACGGCGATGGCGGGTATCAGCGTAGCGCGCCAGTTCTGCAGGAACAGGAACATCACCACCACGACCAGGGCGATGGCGACGAGCAGGGTCGTGATCACGTCCTGGATCGAGAGTTTGATGAAGGTGCTGTTGTCGACCGGGTAAGCCACGGCAATCCCTGGCGGCAACTGCGCCGCCAGGGCGTCGACTCTAGCCTTGACCAGGGCGACGGTCTTCAGGGCGTTGGCGCCCGAGGCCAGTTTGATGGCGACACCAGCGGCGGGATGGCCGTTGAGCCTAGAAACCTGGGTGTAGTTATCGCCGCCGATCTCAACCCTGGCCACATCGCCCAGCCGGACGATGGAGCCGTCCGTAGCGGTCTTCAGGATGATCGCCTTGAACTGGTCAGCGGTCTTCAGCCGCGACTGGCCGTTCACCGTGGCATCCAGCTCCTGGCCTTCCCGGGCCGGTTGCGCGCCCAATTCGCCGGCTGGCACCTGGACGTTCTGGGCCAGCACAGCGGCGGTGACGTCGGAGGGCATCAATTTGTAATTGTTGAGTTTGTAAGGATCGAGCCAGATCCGCATGGCGTATTGCGACCCGAACACCTGGGTGTCGCCGACCCCGCTCAGGCGCGAGATCGGATCCACCAGCGTGCTGGACACATAATCGCCAAGGTCGGTGGCGTCGCGCCGCCCGTCGGTGTCGTAAAGGGCGACGACCATGATGAAATCCGCCTCGGCCTTGGCCACGATGAGGCCCTGAGCCTGCACCGCCGCAGGTAAGAGTGGCGTAGCCTGGGTCAGCTTGTTCTGGACCTGGACCTGGCCGATGTCCGGATTGGTCCCGGGTTCGAAGGTGACGGTGATGGTGGCCACCCCGTTCGATGCGCCGGTGGAGGAGAAGTAGAGCAGGTGGTCGATGCCCGTGAGCTGCTGCTCGATTACCTGGGTGACGGAACTCTCCAGCGTGTCGGCGGACGCGCCCGGATAGGTCGCGGTGATGGACACCGCCGGGGGGGCGATGGTGGGATACTGGGCGATGGGCAAGCTCAGGATCGACAGCACGCCGGCCAGCATGACGCCGAGAGCCACCATCCAGGCGAAGATCGGGCGATCGATGAAGAAACGGGAGATCATCCGGATGGCTTCAGGACGCCGGCGCAGAAGACGGCGCGGGCGCCGTAACGATCTTGACCGGCGCGCCGGGCTTGGCGTTGGCGCCGCCCACCACGATCAGACGATCGCCGGCCTTCAGACCGTCGGTCACCCGCCACTGATTGCCGATCGCGCCCGCGAGCGTGAGCACGCGCGCCTGCGCACGGCCCCGGGCGTCCACGACCATGGCGGTCGCCTGGCCTTTCTCGTCGCGGGTCACCGCCTGCTGGGGCGCGAGGACGCCGTTCGGGTCGACGCCCTCGACCACTTGGGCGCGGACATACATCCCCGGCAGCAGCACGGCCCTGGGGTTCGGGAAGATCGCTCTCAGGGTCACCGAGCCGGTGTTCTGATCGACGGTCACGTCGGTGAACTGAAGCCGCCCGTCCAAAGCGTAAGCCCGGCCGTCGCCGAGCTGCAGACGAACCGCCGCGCTTGGCTTCACGCCGCCGGTCCGCGACACCCGCGCCATGTCGTCCTTCAGGGCGAGGAGTTCGACGGCGGTCTGCGCCACGTCGACATAGATCGGATCGAGCCTTTGGATTGTCGTGAGGGCGGCGGTCTGGCCGTTGGTGACGAGCGCGCCTTGGGTGACGGTCGACGGGCCGATCCGGCCGCTGATCGGCGCGGTGACACGGGTGTAGGCGAGATTGATGCGCGCGCTTTCGACGGCCGCGGTCTCCTGCTGAACGTTAGCTAAGTCTTCGTCCGCGACGGCGCGGGCGTCGTCGGCGTCCTGGTGGCTGACCGCATTGATCTTCACCATGTCGGCGTAGCGGTCGGCCTTGAGCTTGGCGGTCACCAGGGCGGCGCGGGCGGTGGCGAGCTGCGCCGCGGCCTGATCGTATATGGCGCGATAGGGCGCCGGATCGATCTGGTAGAGCAGCTGCCCGGCGCGCACATCGGCGCCTTCCACGAAAAGCCGGGCCTGGATGATGCCGTTGACCTGCGGCCGGACATCGGACACCTGGAACGGACTGGTGCGGCCCGGCAGGTCGGACTCCAATGTCACAGGTTGGGCCCGGATCGTCACCACGCTGACTGCCGGCGGCCCCGCGGGCGGCGGCGCCTTGGGCTTTGCGCACCCCTGAAGCGCCAACGCGCTCGCCAGCATTAGCGCCGTCGAGACCGCAGGCCGACCGCCGCCGATAACGGCGTTGAAGGCAAGGACTCGAGGCTTGCCCCGAAAAGGCATCCGCACCACCCGCAAAACCTCCAACGGGCCGCCTTTTTGCACCGCCGAACGGCGGCGCCATTAATCTGGATTAAGGTTGCTCAGGTGATGGGCCCCGGAGAGACGGCTCCTCAAGGTCCGCTCTGGTCAGAAACGCCTTCTTCGGCCGATCGGACACCCAGGGATGCGGACGCTCTTGTCGTCTCCTTGAATGCAATGACTGAACGCCCCAATGCGCGACACCCTCCAATCCACGGTACGCGACCTCGCCGCGAGCTCGAGTTCCCTGCGAAACTTCAGCCACGAGATCGAGCGGCCCCCGAGCAGCCTGCTCAAACGGGTCGCGCCTTGAAAGTATGGTCGCACCGCGTCACGGCGCGCGTCAGCGCAACGCTTATTCTTTCCGTATGCGGGACATTTCCTAGCCCAGGGTCTACCTCCTGGGCGGCCCAAGTCCTGCGACGCCCGGCGTCCACAATGAGGCGGGGATGCGCGAGATCGTCGTGAGGACGGTCATGGTTCCAGACTACCTGGCTACGACTGACATCCTACAACGCTCGGCGTCCAACGAAGCGGTCGTGAGCGCCGTCGGCCGCTGGGGCGAGCGCCTGTCCGTCGGCGTCACCCATGCCCTTGCGGCGGACCTTACGCGCCGATTGCCGAACCTGGTCATCGACACCCGCAGGAGGGACGCGCCCGAAACGCTGCTCCTTGTCGACGTTGTGCGCTTGGAAATAGGACAGGACTGTCGCTGCACGCTCACCGCGCGGTGGCGCCTTACCGCACCTAGCGACACCAGCCGCGCCGACACGGTGCGCGGCACGTTCGTTGCGGCCGCCGACGCCAAGACCGACGCCGCCGCAGCCCGGGTCATGACCCCAGGGATTGACCAGTTGGCCGGCCAGATCCCAGTCACCCTCGAGGGTGCGCCCTCCCCTCCCCTCAGCGCCTTGCGCTAGAGAGGTCTTCTGGTGCTGACGTCGAAGAGCGTCGCTGCATGCAGAGCCAAGGGCGCCGTGGGATGGGCACTGCCGCCCCACCGGTCCTCATCCGCAAAGTGGGTCCCCTCGGGGCCGACACCTTCGGCTATGGGGAAAATCCTCCGTCCGGCTCGGCACGACGTCGACAAAGCTCTTTGGGAGATCAGGAAAAAATATCAGTCGGCCGGAACCGGACCGCCGCCCTCACATCGGGAAATTTATCCGTGATGGGCGAGCCGCTGATGTGGGTAAACCCTGCGCTCCACGCGGCCATGAGCATGGGCTTGGTGGAGATTGCATAGCCGATCAAAGCTGTCGCGACACCGGAACAGTTATCGCCGAACCGCTTAACGCGGCTTATGGCTTCGGCTCCGCGCTGCGCCTCGTCGAAGAAATCAAAAGCTATGCCCGCCAAGCCAAGCCCCCGCCAGCGCCGG
>Ga0209208_10001520_pt1 | contig 32808 bp, 34 predicted proteins | sample S1TSphfallax_3_FD_187694 | JGI IMG/M metagenome (GOLD analysis project Ga0209208, IMG submission 187694) | Host-associated microbial communities from peat moss isolated from Minnesota, USA - S1T2_Fd - Sphagnum fallax MG (SPAdes) (version 2) | ecosystem: Host-associated > Plants > Peat moss >...
GCCGGCCACTGCCGCGGCGGCCCCTGCTCCGCGGCCAGCTCGGTCAGCCGCGGCTGCACCAGCGCGGAGTGCAGGTAGATCACATGCGGCATCACGGTCGCGCCCAGCATGCCCACCGCGGCGAAGATGCTGCCGCCCAGCGCCTTGTGCGAGGCGAAGTCGAAGGTCGGCAGCACCGCCGCCACGAACGCGCGGTGCCAGTCCGGATGCACCAGCAGCACCTCGAAGCCGTAGCACAGCCCGATTACGCCGACGAAGGCCATGATGCCGCGCTCCAGCCACTGGAAGCCGGCCAGGTCCAGCGCCAGGATGGCGAACACCACCACCGTCGCGACCGCGGCCGCGATCAGCAGCCCCGCCACCGGCGCGATGCCGTGCGCCAGCAGCGTCGGCCCGATCAGCAGATCCAGCCCCAGCGCCGCGCCCAGAAACTCGGCCATGTCGGTCGCCACCGCGGAGACCTCCGCGCACAGCCACAGCGTCACGCTGGTGCGCCGGGAGAAATGCTTGCGGCAGTTCTGCGGCAGCGTCAGCCCGGTCACGATGCCCAGCTTCGCCGCCAGGTACTGGATCAGGATGGCCATCGCGTTCGACCACAGCAGCACCCACAGCAGGCGATAGCCGAACTGGCTGCCGCCCAGGATGTTGGTGGCGAAGTTGCCGGGATCGATATACGCCACGCTGGCCACGAAGGCCGGCCCGAAGTAGCTCCACACCTGGTCGCTGCGGAAGGAAGGGCGCTTGGGCGTGCCCGCATCCAACAGCCCGGCGCTGCCGGCTGCCGTCGCCGCCGGAGACTGCGCCAGCTGCTCCGACGCGTCCGGCTCCGACGCCATGCGCTCGGCTACATTGTCCTGGTCGTGGAAGGCAGCGGATCGCTGCGGCGGTTGCTCAGCCATCGCTCCCGATTATAAGTTGCTGCCTTGAACACTGGCCCCCGGCAAAGCACTGTCATCCAATACGGAAAAGCTTTGACGCAAAGTGCGCAGGGTTGAACGCCAGGTTTCGCCACGGCAGCCGTGGCGAGACCTGGCCTACTCCGCGGACTTGGCGTCAAGGCCTGCAAAGGCTTGTGGAGTCGAGGCACTCAGTGCAGCATCACGCTGCGGCCCGCGTCGCTGGTCGCCACCTGCAGCAGCGCCTGCCCGTTCACCTTCGGGTTCTCGGTGCTGTACATCCGCACCACCGCGCCCACCGGCACATACACATGCAGCACGCCGGTGATGGGCACGCGGTACTGCGTATCGCCGAAGCGCACCTCGCGCTCCTGCGTGGTGAAGTTGACGAAGGTCATATACACCGTCGCCGGGGCCTTCGCGCTGTGCGAGACAGCCAACGGGTCGGTGTACTTCGGGGTAGCGGCGGCCGCGGCCAACGGCGCGGCAAGGGCGGAGGCAAGGACACAAACAGATACAAGCGAACGCATAGCGGTTCTCTCCTGAACGACGATCTCGAGAGGACCTCTGCCATGGTTCAGAGATGCTCTGTGTGTTCAGGGATACGCCCGCGCCGTTGCATCGGTTCCACGGTTCCATTGCATTTTTGTAAAACATCGCGCTGAAAGAGGCCCAGAAAACCTATGCCCAAATTTTGCTTTGAAGGGGCGGGACTTCCGTCCCGCCGTAGATGGTCGGCAACTGTAGATGGTCGGCAACGACTGGGCTTTAGCCCCGGAGGGAAAGGATGCTTGAGCGATCTCCCCGTATGCAGAGCTGCCCTTAGCTGCCCGTCGACCCGAAGCCGCCCTCGCCGCGCGGCGTCTCGGCCAGCCGGTCGGTCTCCTCGAACACTGCCTGGATGCGCTCTACGACACGCAGCTGCGCGATGCGATGGCCGGGCGCGACCGTCTGCGGCTCCGCAGCCAGGTTCGTGAGCACCACCTTCAGCTCACCGCGATAGCCCGGGTCGATCACCCCAGCCAGTGTGGTGATGCCGCGCACGGCCAGGCCGGAGCGGTCCTCCACCAGCGCGCCGTGGCTGCTGGGCAGCTCCATCGCGAGCCCCGTGCGCACCACCTGCGTGCAGCCCGGCCGGCCCGCCGGCGCCAGCGTCGCCGCCTCCGCCGCGAACAGGTCCGCGGCCAGGTCGCCGTACGGCCCGCTGTGCGCATAGCGCGGCAGCTGCGCGGAGGCCAGCAGCCGCTGCACCCGTATCTTCGGCTGTCCATCGTTGCCTGTGGGGTTGCCTGTCGCCATCGTTGCAGTGTACGCAACTTCGTATACGCATTCATGCGCCCAAATCGGTACAACCCGTGCCTGCATATCCACAAGAAATTTTCCGTGCACCCGCGTTCCACGCAAATCTGCTGTCGCATCTTAACCAGCATGCTGCCTGTAACCCTGCACGGAAACCGAGGCCCTCTGGTCGTGCTGTTGCACTGGCTGGGCGGCAGCGGACGAACCTGGAACGAGACCGCCGAACGGCTCGCGGCGCTGGGCCTGCGCACCGCCGCACTCGACCTCCCCGGCTTCGGACAGGCCGTCGATATACCCGGCTACTCCACCGCGGCGATGGCCGGCGCCGTACTCGCAACCCTGCGCACCCTTCGCGCTGAAGATCCCGCTCCCGCCGACGCGCCGGCCACGCCCTGGCTGCTCGCCGGCCACTCCATGGGCGGCAAGGTGGCCACGGCGCTCGCGCGCACCGCCATGGGCCCGGCCGCGCACCCGGAGCTCGCCGGCCTCGCCGGACTCATACTGGTGAGCCCGTCGCCGCCCGGCCCCGAGCCCATGAAGGACTCCAAGCGCGCCGACCTGCTGCAGTCCCTCGGCCTTAGCTCCGGCGACGCCGACGAGGACCTACGGCGCGCCTTCGCCTTCCTCGACGACAACACCGGCAAGCTCGCGCTCGACCCCGCCCTGCGCCAGGCCGCCGTCGCCGACGTGCTGCATATGAGCCGCGCCGCCTTCACCGAGTGGCTCGAGCTGGGCAGCCGCGAAGACCACTCCGCCCGCATCGGCGTGCTGCCCCTGCCCGCGCTGGTCATCGCAGGCCGCGAGGAGTCCGCGCTCGGCCCACGCGCCCAGCGTGAGCACATGTTGCCCCACCTGGCCGAGGCCGAGCTGGTGGAGCTGGAGCGCTGCGGCCACCTCGCGCCGCTGGAGCGGCCCGGCGAGCTCGCCGAACTCATCGCCGGCTTCGCCCGCAGGCTCGCGCAGCGGCAGCCCGCACTGATGCCCACGCCACCTACCCGCGCACTCTCCCCGGAGTTCGCCGCCGTCCTCAACGGCCCGCGCACCTCGCCGCACACCCGCGCCGTGCTGGAGGCGCGGCTCGCGCCGGACGCAACCCCCGGCGCCGATGCGGCCGGCCCCTTCGAGCCCGCCCAGCTGGCCACGCTGCGCGCGCTGGTGGCGTGCGTCGTCCCCGACGCCGGCTTCGACCTCACCGCGCGCCTGTGCCACGCGCTCACCGCCGGCCCCGGCAAAGGCTGGCGCTTCGACACCCTGCCGCCCGACGTCGAGGCCTGGCGCATCGGCCTGGCCTCGCTCGACGCCGCCGCCCGCGGCACCCACGGCGTGGCCTTCGTCGCGCTCTACCCCGCGCTGCAGCAGGAGCTGCTGCAGCGCGCCCAGGAAGGTGCGCTCGGCCGCAGCCTGCTCGGCGCCATCGGCGTCGGCGAGTCCGCGCAGCTCTTCTCCGCGCAGCAGATGCAGCACTGGTTCGAGGACGTGCGCGGCCTGCTCGCCACCCTCTACACCGCCGACCCGCGCACCTTCGAGCGCATCGGCTTCACCGGCTTCGCCGACCAGGAGCTCACCCCCGCGCTGCCTATGCACGGCCCCATGCCCACGCCGGTGTTCAGCCTCGACGAGATGGACGCTGAGATCGAGGCCGAGGAGCAGGCCGCGTGAGCCGTCCCCAGAACTCCCGAGATGTACGGCTGGCCGGCCTGGCGCGGCCGTCGAGCAGCATGGGCCCGTCCAGCGGCGCGGAGCGGGCGCCCGCCGCGCCCAAGGAGTTCGCGCGGCTGCGCGCCTCCATGCGCCGCATCCCGGAGGACGAGCCGGCCGACGCGGTCGTCATCGGCACCGGCGCCGGCGGCGCGCCGCTGCTGGCACGCCTCGCCGAGGCCGGCATGCACGTGGTCGCGCTGGAGGCCGGGCCCTGGTGGGAGTCGCCCGCCGACGACTTTGCCACCGATGAGCTCGATGCCGCCAAGCTGTACTGGCTCGACGAGCGGCTCTCCGCCGGCGACACTCCGGAGGCCTTCGGCAGCAACAACAGCGGCACCGGCGTCGGCGGCAGCATGCTGCACTGGGGCGCGTTCGTCCCGCGCGCCGACCCCCGCGACCTGCGCCTGGCCACCGAGGCCGACCCCTCCAACGGCAAAGGCGGCAACGGCAAGCCCTCCAACGGCAAGTCCACGCGCGCCGGCGGCATCGCAGACTGGCCGCTCAGCTACGACGATCTGGTGCCCTACTACGAGCAGGTGGAGCGCTTCCTCGGCGTCAGCGGCCCGGAGAGCTACCCCTGGGACCCCGCGCGCCGCTACCCCAACCCGCCGCTCGCCATCAACGCCCCCGGCCGGCTGATGCAGCGCGGCTTCGCGGCGCTCGGCATGACCGCCAGCGCCGCGCCCATCGCCGCGCTCTCCGTTGCCGACGGCGAGCGCCGCCCCTGCGTCCATCGCGGCTTCTGCCATCAGGGCTGCCGCAACGGCGCCAAGGCCTCCATGGACGTCACCTACCTGCCCGCCGCCGTGCGCGCCGGCGCGGAGCTGCGTCCGCTCTGCTTCGCCCACGGCTTCGAGCGCGACCCCGAGGGCCGCATCGCCGCTGTGCTCTATACCGACTCCACCGACCCGGAGCGTCCTACGCTGCGCCGCCAACGCTGCCGCGCCGTCTTCCTCTGCGCCGGCGCCATCGAGACCCCGCGCCTGCTGCTGCACACCGGGCTCGCCAACGGCTCCGGCCAGGTGGGCCGCAACTTCATGGCCCACGTCGCCACCCAGGTCTGGGGCACCTTCGAGCAGCCCGTCCACATGGACCGCGGCTTTCCCGCCACCGTCATCTCCGAGGACACCCTGCGGCCGGAGGGCGTGCACGCCCCCGGCGGCTACATCGTGCAGTCCCTCGGCGTGCTGCCGGTCACCTTCGCCCGCCAGGTAGCGCGGGGCCGCGGCCTGTTCGGCGCCGCGCTCACCGGCTACCTCGACCGCTACAACTACGTCGCCGGCATCGGCATCAACGGCGAGTGCCTGCCTTCACCCCGCAACTTCGTCGAGCTCTCCGACGAGACCGACGCCCGCGGCCTGCCCAAGCCGCGCATCCAGTTCAGTTACGGCCAGTCCGAGCTCGAGCTCGCCGACCACGCCGGCCGCCTGCTCACCGCCGCCTGGCAGGCCGCCGGCGCCACCGACATCTGGACCTTCCAGCGCTCCGCCCACATGCTCGGCACCTGCCGCATGGGCGCCGACCCCGCCGCCTCCGTCGTCGACCCCTTCGGCCGCTCCCATGAGATCGACAACCTCTGGGTCGCCGACAACTCCGTCTTCCCCAGCTCGCTCGCCGCCAACCCGGCCCTCACCATCATGGCGCTCAGCCTGCGCACCGCCGACGCCTTCCTGCATGCGTCAAGCAACTAACGAAGAACCGGCGACCGTCGCGCGCTCGTCGAGCGGAACAGGAACACCGTCAGCACCGCGATCGGCGGCTCCAGCGGATGGCGGAAGCGCGGCTGCACCGTCACCACGTAGTACACCAGCGGCACCAGCGCGAAGGCCAGCGCGAACAGCCCGGCACCCTCCACCCGCCGGCGCAGCATCAGCCCCAGCCCCAGCAGACCGCACAGGCTGATCAGGCTGTAGCTGAGCTGGCGCAGATACTCCATCCCCGGGTGCCGGTCCGGCGGATGCGGCGTGCCGTCCCAGAAGAACAGCACGCGGTCCAGCGTCCAGCGCGCAAACAGCGCCGGCCGCGCGCGCAGCCGCGCCATCGCCTCCGCGCCACGCGCCTTGGCATAGGCCACCTCGCCCATGCGCACATAGCGGCGAAACTCCGGGTCGCCCGGCCATAGCGGCATCGCCGTCCCCCAGGGCAGGCCGTCGTTGGATTCGAGCGAGCTCTGGTACAGCTCCACGCCGAAGTTCGCCCGCGTGGGCACGAAGGCATGCAGCGCGCGCTCATTGCGCAGCACCCACGGCGTCAGCACCAGCGCAAACACCACGCAAGCAAGCACAGAGCCGCCAAGCACACCCCAAAAGCCCGACTGGCCGTCGCTCGTCTGAAGCCTGGACCCTAAAGCCTTCTGGACCCTGGCCCCTGGGGCCTGGACCCTGATCCACGGCCACGCGATCCACACCAGCGTCCCCGGCAGGCACAGCAGCAGCGACGCATTCGAGAGCGCCACCAGCCCCCACAGCGCACCAAACCACACCCAAAGCCCAACCGCCGGCGCCTCCAGGGAGCCCGAAGCTTCAGCCTCGGGTCTCATGGCTCCGATTGGGATCTGGGCTTTAGCCCCTGGGGCAGGCTCCCCGTCGCCGACCCCGCGCAGCTTCAACGCCAGCGCCAGCGTCCACGTAAACAGGAACGCCGAGAGCGACATCTCCCAGATCCAGTGCACCGCATACTGCATCGCCGCCGGATACAGCGCCCACAGCCACGCCGACCACAGCGCCACCGGCGTCGCTGTCTCGCGCCCGAAGAACCTGCCCGACCGCCGCGCGATCCCCTGGGCATCGAAGCAGCGCGCGGCGATCGCATACACCGGCACGACGATCCCGGCCGAAAACACACTGTTCACCACCAGCAGAAACAGCGCCGCGCCGTTGCTGTAGATGCCGAACAGCTGGAAGCTCAGCGCCATCAGCAGCGGATAGAGCGGCGGCGTCCACGCCGTCGGCCCGGAAGGCCCGTTGAACGGGTTGGCGTAGCCCTGCCCCAGCACCAGCGAGCGCGCGATCCGCCCCATCTCCCAGCCAAAGCCGAAGTGGTCCATCGGCACCCGGATGCGGTAGGTGTGCCCCACCAGGATCACCGCCACGCGCACCCCAAACGCGACCCAGAAGATGGGCCACGCAGCGCGGAACAGCTGCCGATTGTCAGTGCGTATCATCCCGCTCAGTCTACCCATCGCAGGATCGGCCCGCATGTAGGAAGCGAACCCCTTGTGTGGAGTGGAAGTTAGTGGTCAACTCCATTTGAAGCGGCAGGATGCAATCACAGCAGCCAGCGACGGAGATAGAAATGTCGGACAGCCACTTTCAAGACGACGAGATCCAGCGGCATCTGCGCGAGACATCCAGCAAACGAAAGAATATCGACTACGACCGACTTATAGCTCATGAAGGAGCTTAAGACCCTCGCCTTACGCGGCGATCAAGCTGAGTTTGAGGCGAAGATGTTGGCTGCGGGGATTCGACCGGGATCGGAGCAGTGGACGAAGGCTATGCTTGCTTATCAAGCGTTTCGGCAGTCGCGCTGAGTTCCTCAAGCCACGCCTTGCGCTTGTCGGGAGCCATCTCGCCCAAAGCATCTTCCACGACATCGAACAGGTCGCAGAGTGCCTGCTCCGGGGACGCGGAAGCCGCTTTCTCTTTGTGGCTGTTCGGCGGATGCGCGGCAGTCGCCATGATGCCTCCCCTGACTCCAAATCCGCACAAATCGCGGCTGGTATCCGAATATTAGCACCGATACGCCCGCCGCCGGTTGACCCCCACCCCCCATTCCCGGTACACTCGTAGAGTTTGGCAGTGCGGTCTTGACCCATCGGACTGCAAGGGCCGGAGAGCTTCGCGCTCGCACCCGCCTCCCCCGACAAGACATTCTGACGTTCCTTCAGGAAAGCGGCCGCGGCCTTCTGCGCGCCGCCAAGAGGTTTCAAGCCATGTACGCAGTCATCAAGACCGGCGGAAAGCAGTACCGCGTCGCCCCCGGCGACACTCTCCGCATCGAGAAGTCCGAGCACCACGACGGCGCCATCGAGTTCTCCGACATCGTCGCCGTCAGCACCGAGGCCGGCAGCTTCGCCACCGACCTCAGCGGCGCCAAGGTCACCGCCGAGGTCCTCAGCGAGGGCCGCGGCGACAAGATCCTCGTCTTCCACTACAAGCGCAAGAAGCAGTACAAGAAGCTCCAGGGCCATCGCCAGAGCTTCCTCGAGGTGAAGATCAAAGAGATCTTCGTCGGCAACTTCAGCTACAACAGCTAACCTTCCGCCGGTGCACCCCGGCACACAAGAGGCACACCATGGCACATAAAAAAGGTCTGGGCAGCTCCAAGAACGGCCGCGACTCCAACGCCCAGCGGCTCGGCATCAAGCGCAGCGACGGCCAGGTCGTCACTGGCGGCAGCATCCTCGTCCGCCAGCGCGGCACACCGCACAAGCCCGGCCTCAACGTCGGCCGCGGCTCCGACGACACCCTCTACGCCAAGGTCTCCGGCGTGGTGAAGTTCCAGAACCGCGGCCAGCAGGGCCGCTTCGTCAACGTCATCGCGGCCGAAGTCACCTCCGTCCCCGCGTAACGAACCCAAAACAGATCGTCTCAAAGCAGAAGGCCCCGCTGAACCGCAGCGGGGCCTTCTGCTTTCTGCAACTTCATGCTTTAGTGACGACCGCCGCCGCCGCGACCACCGCCACCACCGTGGCCGCCGCCCTGTGCGCCCGCGCTGTGCTCTCCCGCAGCGCTGTGGCCGGCATTGCCCATGTGGCCCTGTCCGTCGCGCGCCTCATTGCCCTGGAAGTGGCTGAACGCATGGTCGCCGCGGCCCGGCATCGGCCCCGCGTAGCCATTGTGGGGATCGTAGCGATTGTCTACGTGGCCATAGAAGCCGCGCGGCCCATGGAACCACGGCCCCGCGCCCATGAACCGTCCGCCCACAAACCAGTCCGGCCCATAGTAGCCATAGGGCGAGCAGTTGTACGGGGAGTAATCGTAATAGCCGTAGGGACACTCCGGCGCCACACCGATCCCCAGCGTAATCTGCGCCGGCGCAACCGTCGCCCCTGCCAGCAATGCAGAGCCCACCGTAGCCAGCGTAAGAGCCTTCAACGTCGAAATCCGAAACTTCATCCTGGACATACTTGTTCCTCGATTCTTCTTCTACTCGAGTTGAAGTATGCGCCTCGCGCGCGGCCATGACTGAGCCGCATTGCTCTAAACACTCACTGCGAATAGGCAGAACTCACTTGCCCGGCAACGGCCAGCTCTTGCGCTCAATCACAAACGTGTCCCGCGTCGTGCAGTAGCCGCCCCCGCCGTGCATCCTGCCGATCAGCCGCATCCGCGCCGGGTCGATGTGCAGCCGCGCCAGGTCCTCGAACGCACTGGCCCGCACATGCGCATAGACCACCTTCGCCAGCACGATCGTGCTGCTGCCGCCCGGCGAGAGCTCCTGCCACAGCCGGCACTCCAGCGCTACCGGCGAGCCCGCGATCCGCAGCACATCCACCACCGCGCAGCCGGCCAGCGCCAGCCCCGCCAGCCCGGTCTCATCCACGCCGCGCGGCGCATTGGTCGCGGTCACGTTCATCGCCTCGGCCAGCTCCTCCGGCACCATGTTCACCACGAACTCGCCCCGCGCACGGATGTTGGCCAGCGTGTCCTTGCCCTCACGGTCCGGCGCGGCGGAGAAGCTGACCGCTACCACCGGCGGATCGCTCGACAGAATGTTGAAGAACGAGAACGGCGCCGCATTCAGCCCGCCGGCAGCGTCCTTGGACACCACCCACGCGATCGGCCGCGGCAGCACCACGCTGGCCAGCAGCTTGTACACATCGCCCTTGGCCATCGCGCCCAGGTCGAAGTGCGCGAATGCGTCGTCCGGCGCTGCGTTCCCCGTCGCTGCGTTCCCCGTCGCCGGCGTATCGTCGGTCATCCTTGCCCGCTCCTCCATCATCGTTACCCTTGCCCCTCTGCGCTCGCCACCACCGGCTTGCCCTTGTCGTTCCAGGCCAGCCGAGCCGCCGGCGTCTCATGGTCGTGCGTAAACAGCACCAGCCAGCGCTCCGCGATGGCCCTCGCCAAAAAGCGTTTGCGCTCCTCGATCACACGCAGCGGGTCCAGGTCGAAACCCATGCACCAGGTCGGCTCCAGGTGCCGCGTCGTCGGCATCAGGTCGCTCACATAGCAGGCATGCTCGCCGGCGCCGCCGTGCGCGCGCGCCTCCATGTGCACCGCCAGCATGCTCGCGGTGTGCCCGGGCAGCGTCTCCACCCACACCCCCGGTACGATCTCCGCCTGCGTCTGCACCGTCACCGGCGGCAGCGGCGGGCCCTCCGCATTCAAACCGCGCAGCCGCGCATCGTCCGCGGTGTAGCCGCCCGCGCCGCCCAGGTCCAGCAGCGTCATCTGCCCGCTCGCGATCGCCGGGTCGTAGTTCGGACCCAGGTAGCTCACGCGGTCGCGCTCCAGCTGCCGGCGCCCATGCGCCAGCTCGCCGGCGGCCGCATAGTAGCGCGCATTCGGGAAGGTCGGCGTCACCCGCCCGTCGGCGTGCCGGGTCGTGTTCCAGCCGCAGTGGTCCCAGTGCAGGTGGGTGTTGATCACATGGGTCACCTCTTCGGCGCGCACGCCGGCCGCGGCCAGGCTGGCCGGCAGCTGCTCCTGGTTGCCCACAAACTCCCGCTGCTTCGCCGTCAGCTTGTTGCCCAGTCCGGTCTCGATCAGCACCACCGCCCGGCCGGTCCGCACCACCACCGAGTTCAACCCCAGCCGCACGCGGTTGTCCACATCGCTGGCCATGCGCTGCCGCCACAGCGTCTTCGGCACCACACCGAACATCGCGCCGCCGTCCAGCAGAAAGCTGCCATCGCTGCACAGCGTCAGCTCATGCTCGCCGACGCTATGCCGGCCCCGCACCAGCGGCTCTGTCCCCAGCTCTGCCGTCCCCAACGCCACCGGTCCCGGCCCTGCGCTCATAGGCACAAGTCTAGAGCATTAGGCCTCGACCGGGCCGCCCAGCAACTCCGCCGCCGCGCCTTCGCTCTCCTGCACCAGCGCCCCGGGCGAGTCCGCGATCATCTCCATCGTCCGCGCCTCCATCGTCATGGTGTCGCCCAACTGCTCGGCCAGCGCCGAGTCCAGCGCCGCCGAAGCCGCCGCCACCTGCGCCGCCGGCGAGTCCAGCGCCACGGCCGCCGCCACCGCCGAAGGCACCCGCTTCAACTGGTAGCAGCTCCGGCACAGCACAGGCCTGCCCTGCGTCGGCTTGAACGGCACCGTCGTCTCGATCCCGCACGCCGAGCACTCCGTCTTGGTCTCGGTGCGCGAGAGCGGCAACGCCGCGGCGCCCGGCTTCGCCGGCCGGCCCATTCCGTCGCGCTTCGCCTTGCACAGCTTGCACCGTTTGGGGTCGTTCTTGAACTGCTTGTCGTAAAAGAACAGTTGCTCGCCTGCTGTAAAGACGAAATCGTTGCCGCAGTCCATACACTTTAAATATCGGTCTTCAAATTGCATCGCACCCTCTCCCATCGTTCGGGATTAGGTTTGAATCGCAACCCGGCTCTTGTCTTGGAATCTTCCAGGGTCGCGTTCAAGCCTGATTTTGCTACCTGCTCTGCGGGGCCCGGTGCTTCCATCCTCCCGTCGCCCTCCGCGAATTCCGCAAGGTCGCATGCACAGGGGGATGTTCCTGCTTCGCGGATAGGACGCCGGAAAAGCCGTGGCGCGTTCTCCGCCTTCGAACGTGTAGTGCTGGAAACGTGTACTGCTACAAACGCCGCGCTGCGCTCCGGCGGGTACGAAAGGCCTGCGCGGCGCGGTACGCGCTTGTCGGCAAAAATTGACAATCACTGCCGCGGGCGTCCGTTCTATCACGAAGGCAGCGGCCAGAGCTGTCGTGAAGCCGACATTGTCTGTCGATTTCACTCCCGCTTTGATCCGCTGCCCTTGCCTTGCGAAAAACCGCCGACCGGAGACTGCCGGCTCAGTCCTGCTCCTTGCGTACCTTCTTGCGATTGCGCTTGCGCGCCAAGGCTTCCTTCACCCGCTTCTTCTCACCCGGTTTCAGGTAAAAAGAGTGGCGTTTGACCTCCTTGATGATGTCTTCGGTCTGCACCTTACGTTTGAACCGGCGCAGCGCATTCTCAAGGGGTTCGCCCTCCTGCACTCGAACCTCTGCCAATGGAAATACACCTCCAAACCTGCCCAACTGGCTAGCCTCCATGATACCGCCCGGCGGCCTCGGCTGCGCGGAAAATCCCCTCCGGGCCGGGCGTTTTTACCCTGCGCAACGGCGCTTCCGTCGCTCCAGGACACATCTGCCGGCCACGCTTACCCACGCCCCGGCGGCATATGCCTTCCGGCCACCGGCTACACTCTCGGGATATGCTTCGCAGCTTCCGCGGCCACACCCCCACCGTCCCCGCCACCTGCTACATCGACCCCTCCGCCCAGCTGCTGGGCGACGTCACCCTCGGCGACCACTGTTCGGTCTGGCTCAACGCCGTCCTGCGCGGCGACGTCCACTCCATCCGCCTCGGCCCCGGCACCAATGTGCAGGACTGCGCCGTTCTCCACGGCATGCGCGGCCTGCACCCCGTCGTCATCGGCGCCGGCTGCACCATCGGCCACAACGCCACCGTGCACGGCTGCACCCTGGAGGACGACGTCCTCATCGGCATGGGCGCCCTCGTGCTCAACGGCGCGCACATCGGCGCCGGCTCCATCATCGCCGCCGGCGCGCTGGTGCCGGAGGGCATGGTGGTGCCGCCGCGCTCGCTCGTCGCCGGCCTGCCCGGCAAGGTCCGCCGCCCCACCACCGACGCCGACCTCGCCCTCATCCGCCGGTACGCCGCCAACTACCTCGACTACACCCGCACCTACCTCGCCGAGCTCCGCTAGACCGCCACGGATTTGGGTGCCCCATCCTCGACCGGCAGCTTTATCGCCGGGCAGGGTGGGGTATCGCTTGCGGTAGCAAGCGACCGTTCTCCTCTTCTCTGACCGCCATGCCGGTTCGATAGACTAAACCTCTATGAGCAACACCGATCCCTCGTCCGGGAAGACGCCCGCGCGACCCACCCTGAAGGCCGTGCGCGGCACCCGCGACCTGCTCCCCGCCGAGACCCCGCTCTGGAACCACGTCGAGGCCACCGCCCGCGCCGTCTTCGCTCGCTATGGCTTCGGCGAGATCCGCACCCCCATCTTCGAGGACACCAGCCTCTTCGCTCGCGGCGTCGGCGAAGAGACCGACATCGTCAGCAAAGAGATGTTCACCTGGGAGGACCGCGCACGCGCTGCAAGCGAAAAAGCGCAGCAGCTCACGCTCCGCCCCGAGAACACCGCCGGCGTCGTTCGCGCGGCCATCGAGCACAAGCTCATCGAGACCGGCGCGCTGCAGAAGCTCTACTACATCGGCCCGCAGTTCCGCCGCGAGCGCCCGCAAAAAGGCCGCTACCGCCAGTTCTGGCAGATCGGCGCCGAGGTCCTCGGCGCGCCCAGCTCCGGCGCCGAGTCCCCGCTGCGCGACGCCGAAATCCTGGAGATGCTGGCCGCGTATCTGAACGAACTCGGCGTCCGCGACTGGAAGCTCGAGCTGAACTCCGTCGGCAGCGCCGACGACCGCGCCCGCTACAACGCCGCCCTGCGCGAGGCGCTGCAGCCCGTCAAGCACCTGATGTGCGAAGACAACCAGCGCCGCGCCGAGACCAATCCGCTGCGCGTGCTCGATTCCAAAGACGAAGCCGATCAGGCCATCATCGACGCGCTGCCCAAGATCGCCGACTTCCTCTCGCCCGACTCGCGCGCCCACTTCGACGCCGTGCTCGCCGCGCTCGACGCCTGTTCGGTCGCCTACACCCTAAACCCGAGATTGGTCCGCGGCCTCGACTACTACACCCGCACCACCTTCGAGTTCACCGTGACCACCGGCCTGGGCACGCAGAACGCTCTGCTCGGCGGCGGCCGCTACGACGGTCTCAGCGAGATGCTCGGCGGCCCGCGCGCCCCCGGCATCGGCTTCGCCATCGGCGAAGACCGCCTCATCCTCACCCTGCAAGCCCAGGAAGAATTGGGTGCCCCATCCTCGACCGGCAGCTTCACCGCCGGGCAGGGTGGGGTAGGGGGAACGAAGAAACTCGACGCCTACATCGCCCCGCTCTCCCCCGCGCAGAACCCCGCCGCGCTCGCGCTCGCCAAGGAGCTCCGCGCCGCCGGCCTCACCGTCGAAGTCGGCGAGGGCAGCTTCAAACTCCGCAAGAGCTTCGACATCGCCGACTCCCTCGCCCGCCACATCCTCCTGCTCGGCGAAGACGAGCTCGCCACCGACACCGTCACCGTCAAGACCTTCGCCACCGGCGAGCAGAGCAAGGTGGAGCGCACAGCGCTGATCGCGGCACTTCGCCCTTGAATATGGGCCTCTTGAGGCAGATACTTTCAGCATGGCGACTTCGCCCCAACTCGGAGCAGTAGATCCAACGCAGCCTTCATCCACTCGACGCAAGCACACCCGTGAAGAGATGCTGGCGATCTTCCGCGCTGCCCGCGAAGAGGTGCAGTCTCACAACCCTGAGGGACGCGACATCCTAGCCGAGTTCCTGGCGGAACGCCGCGAGGCTGGCGCGCGTGGCGAATGAAGCTGTAATCGACAGCTCCGTTGTTTTGGCAATCCTCAAAAACGAGACGATCGACGAGCAGGCATATTCCATTGTCGATGGTGGCGTAATGAGCGCTATAAATGTGGCTGAGGTTTACACCAAGCTTTCAGACTTTCGCATGATCACCGCTCATCGGGTCGATATTTTGCTTGGAGCGCTGGATCCAATTGAGCCCCTTACAACCTCTCAAGCCCGTGCTGCTGGCTTCATGAGAGAACGCACCCGGCACGCCGGTCTCTCCCTCGGCGACCGCTGCTGTCTTGGCCTAGCTCTTGAGCTAGGCGCCGATGCCTATACCACGGAGCACGCATGGTCTCGCGTAGAGGTAGGCTGCCGAGTGCATCTCCTGCGCTAAGCCCCAATACCCCCGCCGTCCTCTTCCGCTCAGGCAGCGGATGCCGGCAGCCTTCGACAGGCAGCCCACTCCCGCGCTTCCGTACAATAGAACCATTGTGACCCTCGACTTTCTCGGCGCCCTTGAGCGCACCCACACCTGTGGCGAACTCCGTTCCTCCAACGCCGGCCAGACCGTTACCCTGATGGGCTGGGTGAACCGCCGCCGCGACCACGGCAACCTCATCTTCCTCGACCTGCGCGACCGCACCGGCATCACCCAGGTGGTGCTCGACAAGGAGGCCGCGCCCGTGGCCCACGCCAAGGCCGAGGCCGCGCGGCCGGAGTACGTCGTCGCCGTCACCGGCCGCCTCCGCGTCCGCGCCGCGGGCCTGGAAAACCCCAACATGCCCACCGGCCAGGTCGAACTGGTCGCCGCCGAGCTGCTGCTGCTCAACGACGCACGCACGCCGCCCTTCTCGCCCGCCGAAGACGCCATCGCCAACGAAGAGGTGCGGCTGAAGTACCGCTACCTCGACCTGCGCCGCGCCGAGATGCAGCGCAACTTCGCCGTGCGCAGCCGCGTCGCCATGGCCATCCGCAACTACCTCGCCGGCCAGGGCTTCCTCGAGATCGAAACCCCCTTCATGACGCGCAGCACCCCCGAGGGCGCGCGCGACTACCTCGTGCCCAGCCGCGTCCACCCCGGCCACTTCTACGCGCTGCCGCAGTCGCCGCAGATCTTCAAACAGCTATTGATGGTCTCCGGCTTCGACCGCTACTTCCAGATCGCCCGCTGCTTCCGCGATGAAGACCTCCGCGCCGACCGCCAGCCCGAGTTCACCCAGATCGACCTCGAGATGTCCTTCCCGCAGATGGCGACCATCTTCGCGACGACCGAAGGCTTCCTCCACGCCGCATTTTCCGCGGCTGGAATCAGCCTCGCAGCCGCACCCTTCCCCCACATCACCTACGACCAGGCCATCGCGCGCTACGGCATCGACAAGCCCGACATGCGCCTCCCAGAGATGATCAACTTTAGCGACCTCTTCACACCAGAGTTGCGTGAAAAACTCAAGATAGAACCGTCTCTGCCAATCCTGGGTTTCACAATTCCGAAAGCGGGCTTGAGTGGAACTGGGCACAAGGGCCTCAGCAACGAGATTCGCGCCGGATTCGGAGAGACTGGTCTAGACCTTCTCGACATTCGACGTTTGAACAACGCAGAAGAATTCAGGCCACTCGCCGAAGCCATCGGCAGGCGTATCCATAAGAACTATGCCGAGTTCCTGGGAGAAGACCCTCAGTTTTATGAATACAAAGAGAACCATCTTTCCGTCGTCATAACGCCCAAGCCAGGCACACCCGCGTTTTGGAACTACGACCCGCAGTGGATCTACAAACGCGCCGGCGCGCTGCGGCTGGAGCTCGCCAGGAAGTTCGCCGACAAACACCAGCTCTTCGAGCCCACCGGCGACCCCGCCCGCGACTTCCGCTTCCTCTGGGTCACCGACTTCCCCATGTACGAGTGGAACGAGGAGGCCAAGACCTGGGACGCCGCGCACCACCCCTTCACCTCGCCGCATGAGGACGACATCACCAGCGGCCGCCTCGTCGACGACAAGGGCGCGGTCCGCGCGCTCGCCTACGACGTCGTGCTCAACGGCACCGAACTCGGCTCGGGCAGCATCCGTATCCACCGCAAGGACGTGCAGCAGCAGATCTTCGCCTCGCTCGGCATGAGCGAGGCCGAAGCGCACGAGCGCTTTGGCTTCTTCTTAGACGCGCTCGAATACGGCACCCCACCCCACGGCGGCATCGCCCTAGGCCTCGACCGCATCGTGATGATCCTCGCCGGCGCCAACAGCCTCCGCGAAGTCATCGCCTTCCCCAAAACCGCCAAAGCCATCGACCTGATGGTCGACGCCCCCACGACGGTCAGCGACATCCAACTCCGCGACCTCAGCTTGCGTATAGTAACTCGTAGTTGATTTCTGGAAGAGGATCACCATGCACTGCGTTCGCGAGCCATTCAATATCGGAAAGCTCATCATCGAGAAGAACGTTATCGACGATTCTCCCGAGTATCAAAGGGAGTCTGGCGTTTGGGCACCCGAAAAACAACAACTCTTCCTTGATTCGATCTTCAACGGCTTCGACATTCCTAAAATTTATTTCCATGATTTGAGAGGAAAAGGTAAAAAGGCTCATTTCGCAGTCGTGGACGGAAAACAGCGGCTGCATGCGATCTGGGAGTTTGTAAATGGCAAATACGGACTGGCTGACGACTTCAAGATGCGAGACCCAGGAAACCGTGAACCACCGGCTCCGGGAAGCTCCTACAAAGACCTTTCTTTGGAGTGGCAAGAGCTCTTCAAATCGATGACTCTGGATATCGTCGTTCTTCAAAATGCAACTGTGGACGACATAGAAGACCTCTTTTCACGGTTGAACAATGGAGAGCCGCTAAACGCTGCCGAGAAGCGGAATGCAATCGGTGGAGAGATATGCAAGCTGATTCGCGGGGTCGCCAATCACAAATTCTTTGTAACAAAACTTCCATTCAGAAACGACAGGTACCAGTACTTTGAGCTCTCGGCGAAGCTGATCCTGATAGAAAAAAATCAGCTGAATGGCGGGGATTTTTTCTCAGACCTTAAGAAACGACACCTGGATCGTCTTGCCAAGGACGGCAAGCACGAGCCTGCACCCCAAATCGAAAAGCTCAAAGAGCGCGTGGAGAGCACTCTCAATCTATTGAACAAGGTCTTCTCTAATGAAGACCCGCTGCTTGGAAAGCAAGCTGCGATTCCCATGTACTACCTTTTCATCAAATTGATGGTTCAGGAATATGCCGGTCCGACGCTCTATGCAGCGCTGAAAAAATTCTTGGAAGATTTTACCGCTCGAAGAATTGAAGATCTCGATAAGCCGGAGGAAGATCGGGACCCCTATCTAACTGAGTTTGGCAGACTCTTGCAGCAGGGAACCAACGATATAAATAGCCTACGCAGCCGAGTTTCTACGCTACGAAGGTATTTCTTGATGTCCTATCCCGATGTCGCATTACGCGACCCGAAGCGTGAATTTACGGAAGAAGAGCGTCTCGCAATCTATATTCTCGGCGGAAAACGGTGCGGAGCGTGTTCGACTGAGTTCGCGGACATTACCGAGATGGAGGCGGATCATAAGAGACAGTGGGCATTCGGGGGAACTACTTCACTGAAAAATGGTCGGGCTCTATGCTCTACATGCAACAAAGCTGCCGCACAGAAGGTCAAATGAGCCGCTCAGACTCACCGCCACGGCTCGTGGTAGATTAAGTGCCTGAGTGCGACGAAGGGCCGAAGCTGGGCTAGAATAGCTCCAACCTTGGAGGTGCTTCATGGCGACTGTAGTCACCCCATCCGCAGCCATCCCCGTCGGCGTCCTCAAGACGTTCGGCGAGTTCGGCCCGATGTATGAAGTGCTTGGTCCCGCAGCTCGCGGCACCAAGGGTGAGATGGTCGCTATCCGTGTCTTCCATAGTGGCGAAGAGCTCGATTACCCCCTGGCGGATGTTCTCGCAGATCCCCTGAAGCTCTAATGTTCGCCATTGCCTTTGACATGACCGTTTCCGAGATGGAGAAGCTCCATCCACGCGGCGTCCGCGCTGGGTACGACGAGATTGGCCGCACGCTCGCCCGGTACGACTTTGCCTGGATTCAAGGCAGCGTCTACCACTGCATGAACGAAGACCTGGCCAATCTCACCAAAGCGATGACCGCCCTCAAAGCTCTCCCGTGGTTCCCACCCTCGGTCCGAGATATCCGCGCGTTCCGCGTAGAGCAATGGTCAGACTTCACCTCATTCATCCAGTCCTGAGCCCTCGCTCAGCCCTAATTCATCCAGTTGCGGTCGTTCAAATCCCGGGGCGTGCCATTCGGGTCGATGTAGCGGCCTTCGGCGTCCAGGCTTACTTCTTTGCCTTGCTTCTTCATATAGACCGTGAACTTCTTCGCCGCGCGCCGGCGTTTGGCGCGGTCGTAGTCGTTGCGCAGGCCGAACCACCACTCGGAGAGCGCGGCGCCGGGGCCGCGGGTGCGGCGGGCGGGCGCGAAGCGCAGGTAGGCGTAGCCGGCCAGCGCGTTCGACAGCGCCACCAGCGCGCCGAAGCGGTCGCCGCCCACCAGCGCCGAGGCCAGGTAGAACAGCACGTAGATCGCCGCCAGGTACTTCGCCTTGAGCTGGAAGATGAAGTTGAAGCGGAGGGTCTGCTCCGCGTGGAAGCGCGCGAAGGCCAGCACCAGCGCCAGCACAAACGGCCACAGCCCCGCGGTTGCGGCGCCGGCTGAGAGCCCCGGCACGCGCTCGCCGGCGGCCAGCGCCAGCAGCGAGGCAAGCAGCCCGCCGCCGATGGTCGTCGCCAGGAAGTACTCGCCCAGCCAGCGCGCGCCGCGCTCGTCCTCCAGCGACGCGCCGAAGAACCACACCGAAAGCATGGCGAAGGCCGTCCCCAGCAGCCCGCTGTCGAGAAAGGGGTACGTAACGAACTCCCATACCAGCCCATGCAGCGCGTCCACCGGGCGCAGCCGAACCAGGCTGGCGAGCATCTCGGCGACCCCGCGCGCCGCCAGCCCCACCACCGCGAACAGGAAGAACGAACCCAGCGCAATCAGCAGGATGCGCCGCGTCGTGCCGCGGAAGGGCGGCAGCGCCAGCACGATCGGCCCATTGGAGCGAAATGCCATCGCTGATTAGACTCTCACATCCCCGCTGCGATGCGGAGCCACGATGCGCCGGTCTGACGCGCTGCGCGGGCTGGTCGCGACGGGCCAGTTGACGGCCTAGGTTGACGCGCCGCAGCGCTCCCGCTAGAACTGAGGAAGCTGCTGCAACCTCCACACACCTTCCGGACTCCTAGCTGGCAGGTGGGGCGCGCACGGCTCACCCCAGTTCGAACTTCAGGAGAGGCTTGTATGTCAGTGGTTTGCCCCGAATGCGACAACCTTTTGGATATCGATGCCGATGATGTCGAGGAGGGTGAGATCGTGCAGTGCGATGAGTGCGGGACCGACCTTGAGGTCGTCTCCGCCGACCCGCTGCAACTGGCCCCGATCGATGAAGAAGGCTACGATGATGAAGATGAGGGCCTGCCGGATGCGGATGAAGATGAAGATGAGTAGTCGCGGGCGGCGCACCCGGGCCGGCCACGCGGCCCTGCTCTTCGCCGCTGTATGCGCGCTGGCCCTGCCGCTCGGCGCGCCCGCGCAGCCGGCGGTTGAGCTGGCCGAGATGCAGCGCGCGCCTGTGCAGCGCACCTGCGACGGCAAGGTCGTCAACAAGAGCGAGGCGGCCATGCCCGGCGCCATTGTCTACCTCAAAGACAGCAAGTCGCTCGCGGTCCGCACCTTCATCGCGGACGACGGCGGCCACTTCCACTTCGGCCAGCTCGCCCAGAACACCGACTACGAGCTGTGGGCCGCGGACGGCTCCGGCCAGCGTTCCAAGTCCAAGACCATCAGCTCCTTCGACAGCAAGAACGACTACAACTTCACCCTCCGCATCGATTCCGACAAATAGCTCCGACAAGTAGCGGCGATAAGCAGCCTCTGGGGAAAGCCTCTGGTGTTCTTTCCAGGCGAGTCTTTGGACGAGCGTAAGCTCGTTCCCTTCAAAACAGGAAGGACTTAGGAATCTCTAAGATTCCTTCTTTGAAGCGGCCTAAGTCGTGCTTTGAAGGGGCGGGGCTTCCGTCCCGCCGTAAATGGCCTGCAAACACTGGGCTTTAGCCCCGGAGGGACTGGATTCCGAAGTCACAGAGGACCAAGGTTGCAGACCCTCGCCAAGGCGAAGAAAAATCGAATAGAATCTCCCCATGGCCCTCGGCCCCCAACCCGACCCGGATGCCCCCAGCTCCGAAGCCCGGCCCGACGCCCCGACGCCGCCCGACCGCTTCGGCTTCCTGCACATCGACCTCAACAGCTTCTTCGCCTCCGTCGAGCAGCAGCTGCACCCCGAGTACCGCGGCAAGCCCACCGCCGTCGTGCCCACGCTCGCCGACACCACCTGCTGCATCGCCGCCAGCTATGAGGCCAAGGCGCTCGGCATCAAGACCGGCACCCAGGTGGGCGAGGCCAAGCGCCTCTGCCCCAGCATCATCCTGGTGCACGGCAACCACGCCGACTACGCCGACTACTCCCACCGCATCGCCGCCGCCGTCGAACTCGTCTGCCCGGTCGCGCACACACCTTCGGTCGATGAGATGGTCTGCCAGCTGATGGGCCGCGAGCGCGAGCCGCCCCAGGCGCGCCGCATCGCGCTCGCCGTCAAGCAGGTCATCCGCGACCGCGTCGGCGAGACGCTGCGCTGCTCCATCGGCATGGCGCCCAACCGCTACCTCGCCAAAGTCGCCAGCGACATGCAGAAGCCTGATGGCCTCATCGGCCTGCTGCCCTCGCAGCTGCCCCGCGCCATCGCGCACCTGGAGCTGCGCGACCTGCCCGGCGTGGGCGCGCGCATGGAGGCGCGGCTGCACGCCCGTGGCATCCGCACCATGCCGCAGCTGCTCGCGCTCGACCGCGGCGGCATGCACCGGCTCTTCGACTCCGTCTGGGGCGACCGCATGTACCACTGGCTGCGCGGCGTCGAAACCGACGGCGACGAGCCTGCAGCGGAAACGCAAAAGTCGCTCGGCCACTCCCACGTGCTCGCGCCGGAGCACCGCTCGCCCGAGGGCGCCTGGGCCGTCGCGCACAAGCTGCTGCACAAGGCCGCCATGCGCCTGCGCATGGAGCACTTCCACACCGGCTCGCTCAGCGTCACCGTCAAGTACGCACTCACCCGCGAGCAGGCCGCCCGCCACGCCGGCTCGCGGCAGCACTACAGCGGCATCCGCAACGTGGGCTGGGGCATGGAGGCCCGCTTCCGCCCCTGCCAGGACACGCTCTCGCTGCTGCAGGCGCTGCAGGGCTGCTGGCGTCACGCGCCCACCGGGCCGGAGTACGCGCGGCCGTTCTTCGTCGGCATCACAATGCACCGCCTGCTCGCCGAGCATGAGCTGCAGGCCACGCTGTTTGAAGAGCCCGGCAACCGCAACCAGCTCTCCGCCACCATGGACAAGCTGAACCTGAAGTACGGCCACACCACGCTGCACTTCGCCGGCATGCTGCCCGCCCGCGGCAGCGCCCCCACCCGCATCGCCTTCACCCAGATCCCGGTGCAGTACGGCCAGGAGTGGATGTAGCAGGCAGTGGGTCATGTGCACTATGCGCTGCGCCGCCGCCAGAGCCGCATGACAAACGTCACCACCGATTGCTGACGACGCGCACTGCCCCCCGCGCGCCGCGGCGGCGAGACTCATCCTTGTCAGACACACTCACAAGGAGCCAGCCGATGAGCCTCGTCCTAGAAATGCCCGAAGCCGCCGCAACCTCGAGCCTTCCGACCGCAGCCACGAACACCACAGAAGCTACGAGCACAATCGCAGAGCCCGTTGCCTCGCTCAGCCACATCGCCAAGCGCTACGCCAACGGCGTGGTGGCGCTCGACGGCCTCTCGCTCACGCTGGCGCGCGGCGAGATCGTCGCGCTGCTCGGCCCCAACGGCGCCGGCAAGTCCACCGCCGTCAAGCTGCTGCTTGGCCTCAGCGCGCCCACCGCCGGCCAGGTGCGCATCTTCGGCCGCGACCCGCGCGACACCGCGGCGCGCCTGCGCACCGGCGTGATGCTGCAGGTGGGCAAATCGCCGGACATGCTGCGCGTGCGCGAGCAGATACAGATCTTCCGCGGCTACTATCCCGCGCCCATGGCCTACGCCGAGATCGTCCGCGCGGCCGGCCTGGAGGGCATCGAGGAGCGCACCTTCGGCCAGCTCTCCGGCGGCCAGCGCCAGCGCATGCTGTTCGCGCTCGCGCTCGCCGGCGACCCCGACCTGCTCTTCCTCGACGAACCCACCGTCGGGCTCGACATCGAGGCCCGCCGCGCCATGTGGGCCACCCTGCGCTCGCTCGCCGCGCGCGGCAAGACCATCCTGCTCACCACCCACTACCTTGAAGAGGCCGACGCGCTCGCCCACCGCATCGTCGTCGTCGACAAGGGCACGGTCGTCTGCAGCGGCACGCCCACCGAGGTCAAGTCGCTCGGCGTCGCCGCCGGCTCCGCGCAGCCCTCGGCGCTGGGCCTCAAGCTCATCCGCTGCGTCACCGCGCTGGGTGAGGAGCGGCTACGCGCGCTGCCCGGCGTCGTCAACCTTGCACTCCCCGATGGCCGCACGGATGGCCGCACGGATCGCCTTACAGAGGGCCTCATCACGCTCACCACCGCACGGCCCGAGGCCGCGCTGCGCGAGCTGCTCGCGCTCGACCCCACGCTGCACTCGCTCGAAGTCGCCAGCCCCGCGCTCGAAGACGCCTTTCTCGCCCTCACCGGCAAGTAGGTGCGCTCTCCCCTTTCACCGCTCTTCACTCACATCCACTGGAGAAGACCATGTCCACCGCCGCCCTCTCGCTCGATCCTCGCCGCAACCTGCGCATCCTGTTCACCGAGACCCGCTATGAGTTCATCCGCCTGCTGCGCACGCGCAGCTTCTCGCTCTCGGTCATCGGCTTCCCGGTGATCTTCTACATCTTCTTCGGCCTCATCATGAACCGTCATGAATCCATCCAGGGCGTCGCCGTGGCGCGCTACATGCTCGCCGGCTATGCGGTCTTCGGCATGGTCGGCGCGGCGCTGTTCGGCATCGGCGTCGGGCTCGCGTCGGAGCTGGGCGCGGGCTGGCTGGAGCTCAAGCGCGCCAGCCCCATGCCGCCGCTCGCCTATCTGCTGGCCAAGTGCATCAGCGCGATGGCCTTCGGCGTGGTCATCGTATGCCTGCTCACGCTGCTCGCCGTCACCGTGGGCGGCGTCGCGCTCAGCCCGCTGGAGTTCGCCCGCATGGTCGGCCTCACCGTGGCCGGCGTCGTGCCCTTCGCCTGCCTGGGTATGTTGCTGGCGCTGCGGGTGCCGTTCAGCGCCGCGCCGGGCATCGCCAACATGCTGTACCTGCCCATGAGCTTCCTCGGCGGCCTGTGGGTCCCTATGCAGTTCCTGCCGCACATCCTGCAGAAGCTCGCGCTGTTTCTGCCCACCTATCACCTCAACCAGCTGATGCTCGGCGCCTTCGGCCTGCCCGGCGTGGGCAGCACGTTCAGCCACTGGAGCGGCCTGCTCGGCTTCACGCTGCTGATGCTGGGGCTGGCCGCGCTGGCCTTCCGCAGCCTGGAGCAAAACTCCTAATCCCGGCGCACCCTGCTCTACACTGCTCAAGGAGCCCAACCATGGCCATCTCCGCCACCCAACAACGCGAACGCAACTGGGCCTACATCTGGCTCGCCTACACCGGCTTCCTCTTCATCGACCCCATCCTCGATCCCAGCCTGCCGCTTTGGCTGGGCACGCTGGCCGCCTTCGCGCTCTTTCTGCTCATCTTCTACTTCATGGTCCGCGCCAGCGACCGCAACAGCCCCACCCGCTTCCTCTACATCGCCGCCACCTTCCTGCTCGGCCTCGCGGTCTTCCCCTGGAACCAGGGCGCCTCCTGCCTGTTCGTCTACGCGCTCGCGTTCCTGCCCTTTGCGATGCCCAGCGTCCGCCGCGTGCTTTGGCTCTTCCTGCTGCAGATGCTGGTGGTGCTGGCGGAGGGCGCGCTGTTCACCGTCGGCCGGCCGCACGGCTTCTTCCACATCGGCTGGCCCAACACCTTCATCGCCATCTTCCTCATGGCCGTCGTCGGTGGCGGCAACATCTTCTTCGCCGAGCAGAAGCGCACCGACTGCAAGCTTCGCGCCGCGCAGGAGGAGAACGTCACGCTGGCCGCCGTCGCCGAGCGCGAACGCATCGCCCGCGACCTGCATGACGTGCTCGGCCATACGCTCTCGGTGATCGTGCTCAAGGCCGAGCTCGCCGGCCGGCTCATCGCTACCGACCCCCAGCGGGCCACAGCCGAGCTTGCGGATGTCGAGCGCACCGCCCGCACCGCGCTCGCCGAGGTCCGCGAGGCCATCGGCGGCTACCGCGCCCGCGGCCTCGCCGCCGAGATCGAAACCGCGCGCCGCACCCTCGACGCCGCCGGCGTCACACTCCTCACCGGCAGTCCTGCGGGTGCCCCGGGGCCTGCCCTGAGCTTGTCGAAGAGTTCCTCGCACTCGGGGACCTGGGTTGTGGACGCCGGCGTCGCCACCGCGCTCACCCCGCAGGAGGAGACCGTGCTGGCGCTCGCGCTGCGCGAGGCCGTCACCAACATCGTGCGCCACGCCCGCGCCACCACCTGCACCCTGCGCTTTGTGCAGGAGGGCGCGCACCGCCGCCTGCTGGTCGAGGACAACGGCACTCACGCCGTCCTCCGCGAGGGCAACGGCCTGCGCGGCATGAAGGAGCGGCTGGCCTCCATCGGCGGCAGGCTCTCCATCGAGCGCGAGCACGGCACCCGCCTGCTCATCGAGCTGCCCGTGCACCCGCTGCATCCGGAGAGCGCATGAGCGCCGCGGCTGGAACGAACGCCGCGGTTGGAACGAGCGCCGCAGCCGGCCCCATCCGCGTGCTGCTCGCCGAGGACCAGACCATGCTTCGCGGCGCGCTCGCGGCGCTGCTCGGCCTGGAGCACGGCATCGTCGTCGTCGCCCAGGCCGCCGACGGCCGCGAGGCGCTTACGCTCGCCCGCACCCACGCGCCCGATGTCATCGTCACCGACATCGAGATGCCCGCCATGACCGGTCTCGAGTTCGCCGCCGCGCTCAAGCAGGCCGGCAGCCCGGCGCGCGTCATCATCCTCACCACCTTCGCGCGACCCGGCTACCTGCGCCGCGCGCTCGACGCAGGCGCCTGCGGCTATCTGCTGAAGGAGCGACCCGCCACCGAGCTCGCCGAGGCCATCCGCCGCGTCCACGCCGGCCTGCGCGCCGTGGACCCCGCGCTCGCCGCCGAGGCCTGGAGCGCCGGCGACGACCCACTCTCCGACCGCGAACGCGCCGTGCTGCAGCGCGCCGGCGAAGGACGCTCCTCCGCCGAGATCGCCGCCGACCTCCGCCTCTCCGAGGGCACCGTGCGCAACTATCTCTCCGAGGCCATCGCCAAGCTCGGCGCCGCCAACCGCACCGACGCCGCCAGAATCGCCCGCGCCCGCGGCTGGCTGTAGTTGAGGTTTGTATGGCCCGCCGGGCAAGCAGGTACAATCAATGTTCTGGAGTGCTACTCATGGCAGAACTGGTCTCCATACCGACATCTATTTTTGAGTATGTTGCAGAGTTTGAACGACCGATTCTGGCTCTTTGGCTAGACCGTGCCGTAATTGTGCAAGCTGTCTTTGACGCATTGCAGCCTTGGAAGGTAAGCATAGACAATGTTGATCCTAAAAACGAAGGCAAGCCTGCTGACCAAGGGTTTTCCATTCGCCTTCCAAATGAAAGAGTGACATTCTTTTTTGGGCCTGCGAAGTGCAAATTTACAAAGGACTCGGCTGACTGGAGTCAGGCTGAGTCAATCATCCAGATTCTGGACGCAGCTCGCACGGCTTTCTTGAAAGTCACAGGTGCAAGCATCAAAATTCAAAGGACTGCGATTGCCTTGCATATGCAGCCGAAGACGAAGAGTTTTCGAGATATTCTGATGCCCTTTCTGCCTGCCCCTTTGATTGGTCTGCATCCTGCGCCCTTCAGGACAGGTGCAACCATCATCCGATGGGAGCGTGCCGGGATAACGCTGGATGGCTCAGGTTTGATCGCAAATGGTGTTTTTGTGCGCCTTGATCGAGATTTCGACGGCGATGTGAGCTACGAACACATTGCCGAGCAGCTTCATGCCGATGAAGATGCGATATTGGCTTTGCTGGGCGTTGAGGAGGAACAGCTATGAACAGCGCTCTGACTCAGCAGATCGCCGAGCAGCATTGGCAAGCTGGGATGTCTACGCATCTACAGTTGGGGCTAGGCTCCCCCATCGAAGCTGGGGACGATCTGATCACAAGCAATTCTTCCGTGTCCGATGTTGTTCAGCAAATGGAACGCCAAATGGAAACTCACAGGCGCGAACAGGACGATGCGATTTCTAAGCTGAAACAGCTATACGTGTTGGTCAATCCGGATCAGGTAACGTCGTTTCTGAATTACCATCAATCCTTGCCGCACCTGCTTCTTGAAGCAGCCCCTCAAATTGGTGACTCGTTTGGCATCGACACTCTTATAAAACTGGAGTTGTCAGAAATAGGGGACGAACCCGCGACTCTGAGAGCGACTGTGCTATGGCCAGGATCTGTCGAAGATGGCAATGCTGCCCTTAACGCTTTTGACCAAAACTACTGGATCGCCAACTGCAATAAGGCCTCCGGCAAACTCGTTATTGACCGAGAACTCGTGTGACTGCATTTGGATGGGACGACTATCTGAGACTCGCAACGCGACTCGCATCCGAAGAGGACGAGGCCGCACACAGAACTGCGATTAGCCGCGCCTACTATTTCGTCTTTCACCTTGCCCGACGGCGTGCTGTCGACAATCGCTGTGTTGAAAGCAAAGCAAGTCATACGCAGATTTGGGCTTGCTACGAAAACAGTTCGGATACTGCTTGCAAGAAACTGGGGATAGACGGACGTAGACTCCACGAGAAGCGCAAGAATGCCGACTACGACTTACCTTTCAAGGGTAGGCTGGGAGATGAAGTTCAAGACGCCCTCCACAAAGCTTCCGAATTCACGAATCGGCTTCTCGTGCTTGATCCTACTCAACCAAGCCGTTCACGTTAAATGAACTCTCGGGATGAGCCTCTCGTAGACCCACACTCTCTCTACTCCGGCCGCCTCGCACCTTCGCCCACAGGCCTGCTGCACTTGGGCCACGCGCGCACCTTCTGGATCGCGCACCAGCGCGCACGCGCCGCCCAGGGCACACTGTGGCTGCGCGACGAGGACCTCGACCGGCAGCGCGCGCGCCCTGAGTTCTCCGCCGCGATGAAGGAAGACCTGCGCTGGCTCGGCATCGATTGGGACGCTGAACTGCGCCAGTCCGACCGCCTGCCGCTGTACCGCGCCGCGCTGGAGCGTCTGCTCGCCGCCGGCCTCGCCTACCCGTGCACCTGCTCCCGCCGCGACCTGCAGGCCTCCATCCAGGCGCCGCACGAGGACGAAGACGACGAGCCCATTTACAACAACCGCTGCCGGCCCGGGAACGATCGCTGCTGGCCCACTTCCTCCATACAAGATTTGTCATCTCGACCGAAGGCGGAGCCGGAGCGGAGAGCGGGGTCCCCGACGAGCGCTCTTTGCTCGGTGGGGTGCAGAGACCTGCATCTCGGATCGCCGCCAATCTTCTCGCCCAACACCAACTACCGCTTCCGCATCCCCACCGCCGGACCTCTCCACTTCACCGACCTCGCCGCCGGCGCGCAGACCTTCACCCCAACCCTCGACTTCGGCGACTTCGTCATCTGGCGCAAGGACGGCCTGCCCAGCTACCAGCTCGCCTGCGTGGTCGACGATGCCGCGATGGGCATCACCGAAGTGGTGCGCGGCCGCGACCTGCTCAAGTCCACCGCGCGGCAGATCCTTCTGCAGCGTGCGCTCGGCCTGCCCACGCCGCAGTACTTCCACACCGACCTGCTGCGCGACGAGCACGGCGTGCGCCTGGCCAAGCGCCACGACGCGCTCGCCCTGCGCACCCTGCGCGAGCGCGGCCTGGGCCCCGCCGACGTCCGCGCGCTCTTCTGAATGGGATGCTTACGGCGCGCCCTGCTCGTCATCCGCCGGCCCGGCCAGCCTGCGGCCAGCCGCCTCAGAGGACATCATCTGGTAGTCCTCCGGCGGCACGCCGCCCGCCAGGTTCTTTACGAAGTAGTCCCAGCGCCGCCGCTCGATGTACGGCGTGTCCTCGGCATAGCCGTGGTGCACGTTCGGGATCATGATCAGGTCGAAGTCCTTGTTCGCCTTGATCAGCGCGTCCACCACCAGCAGCGTGTTGTTGGGCGGCACATTGTCGTCCATGGTGCCGTGGGTCAGCATCAGCTTGCCCTTCAGGTTCTTGGCGTAGCCCTCGTTGGCCTGGCCGGCGTAGTTGTCCTTGCCGTCCGGGCCGACCGTCTCCAGCCCCGCCCACTTCTCGTCCCAGTCGTCTTCATAGTCGCGCTGGTCGTGGTTGCCGCTCTCCGACCAGCCCACCTTGAAGAAGTCCGGATAGTGGAACATCGCCGAGACCGTCGCGTTGCCGCCGCCCGAGTGCCCCCAGATGCCCACCTTGCCGATGTCGATCCACGCATACTTAGCCGCCAGCTCCTTCATCCCGGCCACCTGGTCCGGAATGGTGTCCTCGCCCATATCGTCCGGCGTGTCCGCGTGCGCGTCGTGGAAGCTCTTGGAGCGGTAGGGCGTGCCCATGCCGTCGATGCACACCACGATGAAGCCCAGCTCCGCGATGGCCTGGTTGTCGCCGTGCGCCGCGGTAAAGCTGCGCGTGCCGCAGGAGCCCGTCTGCGGCCCGGGATAGATGTAGTTGATGATCGGATACTTCTTCGCCGCATCGAAGTTCGTCGGCCGCCACAGGTAGCCGTAGAGGTCGGTCTTGCCGTCGCGCGCCTTCACCGCAATCGACATCGGCGGCTTCCAGCCCGCGGCCAGCAGCGCGGAGATGTCCTGCTTGGCCAGCGTCGTCAGCACCTTGCCCGTCGCATCGCGCAGCACCGCGGTCTGCGGCATCTGCGCGGTGGAGTACACATCCACAAACGTGCTGCCGTCCGGCGAGGGCGTAATCGCATGGTCCGCGTCCTCCGGCGTCAGCAGCCGCTGGTCCTTGCCGTCGAACGATGCCCGGTAGTAGTGCGTGTAGTACGGGTCCTGCCCCTTCTCCTTGCCCGTCGCCTCGAAGTACAGCACACGCTTGTTCGCATCGACATAGAGCACCTGCGTCACCGGCCCGTCGCCGTGCGTGATCTGGCCCTTCAGCTGCCCGGTCTTCAGGTCGTACAGATACATCTGCCCGTAGTCGCTGCGCTCGCTGAACCACAGGAACTCATGGCTCTCCGGCAGGTACTTCCAGTTCACCCGTCCCTGGCCGGACTCATAGTAGGTCGGCACATGCTCGTGGTACACCTCGCGCACCTCGCCGGTCGCGGTATCGGCCACGCGCAGCCACTCGTCCTTGTGGTCGCGCGAGGTGGAGACAAACGCCAGCGTCTTGCCGTCCGGCGAGAACTGCACATCGTCCCAGCCCGAGCCGCCGCGGCAGCTCACGTCGTCGCACAGCGTGCTGCGGTGCTCGTCGGGCGGCATCTTCAGCCGCACCACCTTCGCCGTGGGCACATCGATCACCACCCGCTCGATCATGGTGACGTCCTTGTCGCCCACCAGCGGATACGGCCACGCCTCCAGCACCGGATGGCGGTAGGTCGTCGGCACCAGGTACATCATCCCGGTCTTGCGCTGGTCCTGCTGGAAGGTCGCGATCTTGCTGGAGTCCGCCGACCACACCAGGATCGCCGCGTCCGAGTGCGTCCAGCCTGCGTTGTCGGTCGCGTAGCCGAAGTTCTTCTCGCCGTCCGTGGTCAGCTGGCGCTCCGCGTTGGTGGCCAGGGTGCGCACCCACAGGTTGTTGTCGCGGATAAACGCGCCCAGCTTACCGTCGGGCGAGACGTCCATGGTCGCCTTGCCGCGCGCCGGCGCCGGCGGCGCCAGCTTGGAGTACGGCGGCTCCAGCGTGCAGCTGTCGCCCGCCGCGTTGCAGTGGAACTTGCCGAAGCGGATCACCACGGCGAAGCCCCCGTTGGCCTCCGGCACATACTCCGTCACGTTCAGGTTGGCCGCCGCAATCTGCCGGCTGGAGGCCGTGCTGAGCGCCGCCGCCAGCGTCTTGGCGTCGAACGCCTTCACCGGCGTCGGCTTCGCCGGGTCCGCCAGCATGTATTCGGTCACCGCACCGGGGTCGCGATAGAACACCCGTCCGTCGGCTAAGTACGTAGGCCGCGTCACCGTATGCTTCACCAGCCCGGCCACGTTGTAACTCATCCACTTCTCAGCCTGCGCATAATCCTTGGTCGTGTAGACCTGCTGCGCGGCAGCAGAGGAGGCGGCGACGAACGAAGCCGCTGTCAACAACACAGCGACCAGAGCTTGGCTGGGAGAGAACGGCGATTTCAGCGGCATGGCCGCAATTCTACCAACACTCCCGCATCCCTCCGTCGCCAATGTGCGGCGGGCTACAAAAAAGGATCGATGATCGTCAATCCTTCAACGACCTGCCCGGACTGAAGGTCTTCCGTGTAGTAGGGTGGCGCAGCCGGAGCGGAGCGCTGCAGCAACCACCAGGCTGTCATACCAACTGAAGCCGTAGCTTCCTTTGATGGACAACCCGAGCACCATCAGCTCCATCGACCACGGCAGAACCTCCATTCCGCCGATGACCTCATCCAGATACGCAGCCGCCATCTGGGTGCTGACTTGCGGCCGAAACTTCTTCAAAGCCACATTCAAAAACTCCTGCACTACCTGGTAGCTGACGACCGCCTGCCGCGACGCCGCGGAGTCCAGAATCAGCTTGCGTGCAGCCACCGACTTAGCCTCATCGAACGGCCCAAACCCATAGACCAGAATGTTGGAGTCGAAGAACACCTTACCGCTCATTCAGTTCATCTCGGGTATAAGGACCGCCGGTATCGAAGTTGGAAAACTTCGCCAGGGCAGCCGCGATCCGCTCGCGCCTTACCTCGCTGGCCTCACCGGCATCGGCCTTCGCAGTCCACCGCGAAGAAGCCTCCTTCAGCGCGTCCGCTACAAGATCGTCGACCGACGCCTGACGCGCCTCTGCCAGCTCAAGCGTCCGCTTTAGCAGAGCTTCTTCGAGATGGACCGTCAGGGACGTCATGTATGAATTCTACTCCTTGCAACTGGCGCCGCGTAGCGCCTTACCGCGCCCGTTCCTTGCTCAGCCGCATCTGCTCCTGCAGCAGGGAGCGCCGCATCGCTTCATCGCCGCGCCGCTCGGCCTCGGCCACCTGCGTGGCCAGTTCGCGCAGCCGCCGCTCGATGTACCGGTCGCGCAGCGTCGCCAGCGCGCCCTCCACCGCCGTCACCGGGCTCTCGTTGCCTGCGCCGTCGGACTCGGCCGCCGCGTGCAGCGCCTGTGCCAGCAGCGTGCGCCCAGCCTCATCGGGCGCGGCTTCAAAGGGGTTCTCCGGCGCCGGCGCGCCGACCAGCGCCTCCATCACCGCGGCCGCCGGCAGCTCGCCGTACCACTCCGGATGCGCACCCAGGGTCTCGGCCGCCAGCGAACGCGCGCGGTCGGCCTCCGGCAGCACCAGGGCGCACAGCAGGATGCGCTCGACTTCCGATACCGAGTGCGGCTGGGCCGCACGCACGCTCTCCAGCCGCTGCGCCGCGGCCTGCTTCAGCTCCTGCCGCAGCAGCGCGCTCTCGATGCCCAGCTTCTGCGCCGCATTGGCCGCGAACTCGTCCCGCGCAATCGCGTTGGGCACCCGCCGGATGTGCGGCAGCAGCATATTCAGCGCCTTCACCTTGGCCTCCGGCGTCCGCCCGGGATGCAACGCCCGCGCGCGCTCGATCAGGTAGTCCGCGCTGCGCGCCGCGTTGCGCACCGCCTCCGCATAGGCCTCCACGCCGCGCTCGCGCACAAAGCGGTCGGGGTCCAGCCCGCCCTCCAGCGTCACCACCCGCACCTCGAACCCCTCCTCGATCAGCAGCCCCAGCGTCTTCTCCGCGGCCGTCGCACCGGCCTGGTCGGGGTCGAAGTTCAGCCACACCCGCTGCGTAAACCGCCCCAGCACCCGCGCCTGGTGCGCCGTAAACGCGGTGCCGCTGGTCGCGATCACGTTCTCCACCCCGGCCATCGCCAGCGAGATGCAGTCCATCTGCCCCTCCACCAGCAGCGCCGCGTCCCGCGCCTTCATCGCCGCCTTCGCCTTGTCCAGGTTGAACAGCACATTG
>Ga0209208_10001521_pt1 | contig 32800 bp, 30 predicted proteins | sample S1TSphfallax_3_FD_187694 | JGI IMG/M metagenome (GOLD analysis project Ga0209208, IMG submission 187694) | Host-associated microbial communities from peat moss isolated from Minnesota, USA - S1T2_Fd - Sphagnum fallax MG (SPAdes) (version 2) | ecosystem: Host-associated > Plants > Peat moss >...
TAAATTGGTAAAAAATGGAATTAAAAAAATATATTGTTATTTAATTACTTCGAAATAAAAACTTTTTTTTACAATATTTATATTGAGGCTTGTATGTCATGCTACTATTACCTTTCACTCAGCACAGACATTTCTCCCTTGATCGAGCAAAAGTAAGCATTGGCTTGATTTCTATCAGACTTAGTATTGGCCAAGGTATTGTTGTAGGTCAAGCTATAGAGGGTATTGCAAGACAATCGGAAGTAGAAAGTAAAATTCGATGTACCTTATTGTTAAGCCTAGCTTTCATGGAAGCTTTAACCATTTATGGATTAGTCATAGCTTTACAAAGAATTATATGTTATGTTCAAGAAGGATGAATCGTTCCCAAGAAAAAAAAATTTATTGATTTTCTTCCAATTGGATAATAACGTAGGTGCAAGAATTTACTTTCATAAACAAGGTCTTTGGTAGGGGAAGTGATTCAAAAAAAAAACGATGACCTTGAAGACTTTATTTAAGTTGTTGGGGTCATTATTTTTCTCCGAACAATAATTGAAAAATAATAATTAAAAAGGCGGACATGGCCAAGTGGATTAAAGTATTAATTACTATTTTGAAACTCAAAATTGTATTACAATAAGAACAAATATTTCTATTTAGTAAATATTAGATAAATTCGTAATAAAAAATATTCAATTGCATCTAATCATTCCATTGGTTAATTTAATCATTTGAACATTAGAGTCCCGTTAACTTGAAATAAAAATAACAATTTTTTTTTGTTATTTTTAAAAATGGAAGAATAAAAGCATCTGGAAAAAAAATTGATTTCTATCAATAATCCAGCCAAGGAAATCTAAGGTTCATTTTTTACCAATAATTCGATGAGTTTTCCCTAACCCCAATTTTGTTAATACTATCGATTGATATGTTTAGTGTTTCTTCAGAGGGTTTAGGTTCAAAATTGGTGTGGGATAACAAATTTTAATTATTTTTTGACAAGTTAAACCTTATAAAATATGCTTAAAACTTTGAAGGGTGCAAAAAGGCAAGCTTGAAAATGCATTAAAGAAAGCATGTTAAGATAATTTTTCATTTTGCTTCAATTTTCAACATTAAAAGAAAATTTGTCATTTGTTATCAATTTTTATAACTAAAAAATGTTGCTTGCAACTACTTAAAGCGATTGGAAATCGCAATTTTTTTTTCATGTAATTTTATTAAATAATTTAATAAAATATTCACTACAATTTGATACTTGAATTTCAAGATCAACATGTAGCAACTCCTAGGTTAAATATTCTCCCTAAATCGTGACATTTTTGGGAAAAGTTGGGAGCCCATTTTGTGGACCCTCACTCCTTTTGCCTTTCATTGTTTATTATTGGTATAAGGGGTATGTTGCTTTCCCACCACCAATTCATTCTTCTAGAACATTGGCTAAAATAGTGGTGGTGGCAAGTCTTCCTAAAATAATGAAGGTAATGGTTTTCTAGTGCCTCCTACCAACTATAAATAATTAAGATCACCATATTGCCAGAATAACCAATACAAATCAGCTATTAAACTAGTATTTTTCCTTTAATTCTTTCACACCATATTCAAGATTTGATATGAGTTAGGTAAGTGGTCTTGAGCCACCCTATGACCTTGGGGTGGCCTTGAGGATCGTGCCGAGAACATTATTTGGTACATTATCAAAGATGCCTCATACAATATTTCAATATGTCTATAAATCCTTATTGTATTCCCTAGATAGTGCTTTGTATAAGATTCTAATTTTGAGTTGAATAGCCAAGGTGGATCAAGTCTTTCAAAGTTTTTGAAAAGGTATATAGCCATTTGCCAAAATTTTCCATTTTAGAAGTGGATGGTTAACCATAACCTTAGCAATTTCATTGCATTTTTCTCAAGTTTACTCAAAGTTCTTTGGGGTCATTTGAATGAACACCAAATAGGAACAATGAATTAAATGCGACACTAGGCCTAATGATATTGTACGACAAGTGCCTAAATAAACAATGTTTTTTTCAATTTATTTTTTATTATACCCCAATCACCATAAAGAAAATTTAATTATTAAAATTTGTATGTATATTTACAAAATAAAGGCATGTGGTGTAATGGTTACAAACTATCTCCTCAAGTAGTAGATTTTGTGTTGAATTTTCAGTAGAAAAAATCTTATCTTAAGAACCATATGGTTACGACTATAGAGGGACTAATGTCCAAATCAACTACTTTTACATCTATAGTTATTTTAGTTCTATGGGTCATTTTAGTCATAAATGTGTGTAGTCATATATGTGACTATTGTAATCATATATGTAATTACAATGTTGATATAATCAAATGAAGTTGCAAATGCGACTATAATTTGTGATTATTACATGTTTGGATGGAAAAGGAAAATGAAATTGCACATTTTTCATCTAATATTGTGAATGGATCCTTGGATTGATGAAAACCTAGTTGCTTTTGCAATTACTCATAGTTGTTTTGGCAACTAGGGCCAATAATTTTTCCATTTACAATATTTTGATGATTAAAACATATGTTGTATATATGTTATATATATTATTGATGTTGATAGTACAAATGATCATATTTTTATTAAATATATTTAAATTATGATCTATTTATAAATATTATATATGATTATTATTTAATTATATATTATACATGGAAATTAAAATTTAGTGGTAAAATTACAACTTATCATAATAAAATATGATATATATATTTAATCAAATAAAGGTTTAAGATGTTTAAGAAATATATCATTTATTTGATCATAAGACTTTTACCATAATTTTAGATAAATTTTATATACTATATTTGTAGAAACATAAAACTTAAAATTCCATCAAATCCATTAATTATCTAACATTGCTAATTGTGATTTAGATTACAATTTGTAATATAGAATAATATTATACATCATAAATATTATAGGAGTTTTTTTAATTCACACATTTTTTGGTTAAATTCACACCCTTTATTCGCGCGTCCAATTATATGCAGATTAAATTTGAATGTGTCTACCCCACCCCCCTATAAACAGTACGCGCAACGTAATAGGAGATGGAGTTCGCAACGCGGCAAGAGCTGATCGAAGATCTCAACAGTAACTACGAACAGGAAAGAGTGGTCTTCACCATTAAGACAAGCAAGGAGAAGCGGGTGGTCATGAAGTGTGATCGAGGTGGGGAGTACATCAACATGTTGAACTTGACGGATGAAACCCACCAAAGGGAGACGCACACGAGGCGAACTAGCTGTGAGTTTGAGATTGTCTGTTCATTGCTGAAGGGTGTCTAGGCAGTCCATAAGATCTCAGGCAACCACAACCACAAGCTTGGTGGCAACCTAGCAGGCCATGCAGTGAACCACCGCTTAAGCGAGTTAGAAAAGGCTAAAGTGCGAGCGCTCAATGGGCAAGGTTTGGCGCCAAAGGACATTCTCTGCAACCTCTGTAAGGAGTTTGCAAATAGCCACTCGATGGCCAAGGAGATCTACAATGAGCTTGTTGCTGCTCGAGTAGAGGAGTTGAGAGGCCGCGGACCCATCGAAGCTCTGGTGGAGCTGATTTCGTGCTCTGATTACTTCAGCAAGGTGTGGCTAGTGGAAGGTGTCGTTGACTACGTGTTCTTTATGCATCAGTCATCAGTTAACATGTGCTAGACGTTCGACACGGTCTTCCTTCTAGACTGCACGTACAAGACCAACAAGTTCGGCATGCCTCTACTAAACATGGTTGGCATCATGTCAACCTATGTGACGTTCAACGTTGGTTTCGCCTTCTTGCACACGGAGAACGAGGAGGCGTATGCTTGGGTTCTAGAGCAGTTTTTCGAGGTCGTGACTCCAAAAGTCCTTTGCACAGACCAAAAGTTGGCCCTAATGAACGGGATTGCACGAGTCTTCTCGGGCTGCCATAACATCCTCTATTGTTGGCACATCAACAAGAACATTATTGCTAATTGCAAAACATGCTTCTCCGATGTCGAGTGGCAACAGTTTATGGAGCGATGGAATATGCTTGTCTCCAACATGTCGGTCAAACTATTCGGTGTGGCTCTTGGTGTATTCAAGGAAACCTATTTGGGAACCCATCCAGCTGCCTGGCAGTATGTTAACACGACGTGGATGCCTCACAAGGAGAGGTTTGTTGCCTGTTACATTGACGAGTTTCCCCAATTTGGCAGCACCAGTACCTTGAGGGTGGAAGGAAACCACCACATTATCAAGTCGTATTTCTGTGTCGGCACTTTTCACCTCTTGACGCTAACAAAGCGGTTGGGTCTCATGCTAGCCAATCAACACGTGGAATTGAATGCTGTGATTGAGAAGCAGAGGGTGCATTAAGCACATCGATTCCGCCATAGCTGCTTCAAGGACTTGATCTACAAGGTTTTTGATTTCGCTTTGGACAAGCTTCTGCAACAACTTAAGCACGTTGAAAAGGGGGGACATGAGGAACATCCATGCTCTACACGGTTCACGAAATCGTGGGGGTTGCCCTATCATCATTACATTCGCGGCTATCTAGAAACCGAGACTCCGATTCTCCTACAAGACATTCATGAACAGTGGCTGTTGGACAGAAACCCCCTGATCCTTCCAAGTGTCAATGTAGCTGCGCCGCCACAGGAATCGGCATCACCATGAAGTTTATTCATGTAGATGATGACAACTACCCTACAGGAAGTACTCGATAATGGGAATCCTCGAGCAGGCAGTTTGATTGCCCACCTCAATCAGGTCTAGGATACGCCTAATGTTCAAGTTCAAGAGCCCTTGGTTGTGGTTAAGAAACGTGACAAACTTGCAGGCTCTAAGAACAAGACAAGCACGACCAAAGATAAGTCTCACTTTGAATACATGGAAGGACGCAAATGTGGGGTCTGTGGTCAATCAGGGCACAACTCGAAAACTTGCCCACAGAAGTAATTGAACTGATAAAAGAACATACTCTTAAACTTTAATCTGCATAAAGTCAGACATGCGAAGGTGTGAATTTAACCAAAAAAGGTGTGAATTTAAATACACACATATTATAACTAGTTTTTTTTAATTATTATTTTTTGAAATGTGATAGATTTATTATCCATTTATAGAAATATATCTGAATTAATTATAATTATGATACATTATAATCACATTTTATAATATGGTTTTAATGAAATGAAGGATTCATATGCGGGAGATTGTTATTATTTTAATTATTATATATTAATCATAAACTATTTTTCATTTATAAATCATGTGATTTAATTATTTTTTCCAATGAATCATCATCATACGATGAAATTTAATTCAATTTAACAAAATTAAAAAAACATTTACTCAAATGTATGCTTTTGGAAAAATACATAAAAATAATTGTGTATGTCATTAATTGGAAGTATTTAAAGAGTAACTTAAAAAATTCCATTTGGACAAATATCAGTAAAATATGAAATATGGGAATTGATGTTTGTGTAATGTATAAAAATCAAATATAGGTTAAATAAAATGCATTCCATTAGATTTTCACTCCTTTGATGGCAAAGGAGTTGATATCCATGGGGTCTAAGGATCAAACTTCACAAGTGACATAATTATGGTCAACGATGGTATGTTGACCGTATGTACCCCACATAATTAGGCTCCTTAACCTAGGTGCCTACTTAGGTATGCCTAGGTCCCTAGACTAGGTGGCCTACCTAATTACTTAAATTAGGTTTTTAGCCTACCTTAGGTAGTGACATGTGTCCACAATTCATAAGATGAAAATTTATGGAATTACAAATAATACAAATTATTATTTTACATTATATATATAAATATAAGTAATGTAATAATTTAATGTGCTTTAAAATATATTAAATCATTTAAATTTAATTGATTTAAAATATGTTGCCCAATATTTTATGTAGTTGTATGTGCAGTTACAAATGATATGGGACTTTTAGTGTGATTGTACATGCCATGCAGAGTGTTTTTACAATTGGTTGTATTTTCCAAGTTGACTATAGGGTTTGTAGTGGCATGTGTCCATTCTGATTAAAATTTTCTTTTTTGCAATTAAAATTGTAATAATTTATTTCCACATTTCTTTTAACAACCAAATTCTTCCCCAAATGGCTTTCTTGAATGAACTTTTCTTGAAATGTTAAAATTGAAGAAAATTTATATGAAAAAAATGGATATGGGGAACCTTTCTTTGTGCCCATTTCGCTAATTATTTTGCCCAAAGAAAAAAAAATGTTGGGACAAGTTTTTTCAAAAAAGAAAAATTGGGACCATGTTTTTGTAGGGAAACCATCCAAGGAAGTTGGAAGGCCTTAGGATTGATTGAAATTGTACATTCATTTCATTTTTTCATCTTTCATCCCTATCTTTTCATCCATTATACAAATTCAAAATTTTATCCATTTATGTAAAGTTTTATTCATTATGGATATATTGAAAACAATTTCAACCATTTAACAACATTTTCTCATAGTATTCCAACTTTAATTATTCATCTATGGGTGAAATTATGGTCAAAGGAGCTAGGGGTGTCAAGATAAAAGTCCTTTTCCAAAGACTACACATGACATGTGTCATTTTTATGTTGGTTTATAGTTTATAATTTAATATTTTGGGTACCCATGCATTTTAGATATAAATACATTTTGAGTACAAATTGATTTCATATCATGTATATTATGCATTCATGCCCTTTATCATATATATATATATATATATGAATTTTTGATAAAACCACATTTTCAAAATCCATAATTTTCACAGTCAAAAGCATTTTTGAGCCGAATATGCTCAAATGGATTATATATAAAAAAATCATTAATTCAAGTCCTTTTGCCATTCTAATCAATAATGTTAAAATCCTTTCCAATTTTAAAAAAGGAATGGTGCACATTTGATAGAAAAAAAGGAAGTTTGGAAAAAACAAAGATTGTCCACTTTCAAGGTTTGAGTGCTTCTTTCAACATGCAAAAATATTTTAAATTTGTGTCAAGCTTTGAGCATGTAAACTTTGCAATTAATGAGTTTCCAAAAAACTATAACAATCCAAATTATTAAGCTTCCCTTGTGATCTTTCAAACATACAAAAATGCAATTTAAAGAATGTCCACTCATTCGAGTGGCTCTTTTGACTGCGATTTTACCCTTATTGTGTAACCTTTAAAAAATTTAAACAAAACACAAGCAATTATCAATGAAAATTGCAAATTTATAAATGATATCCATTTCTTTAAAGAAGAGAAGATCCATGAGGAACAAATGTTCCACAAACATTTTGGGGCCAAACCATTCCCCAAGGCAACATAATCATTTTCCCAAGGTGATTGAAGTTCTCTTTTGCAAGGTGAAAAAAGAAAGCATATTGGGTAGATGCAAGCAAGGTGGTTCAAAAGCGGCAAAAGTCGTAGTGCCAAAAGTCCATATAAATGGAAAATTTAACATTAGATTGGAAAATAATAATAATAACCAATGTTGAATGGGCCTTATGTGGTGATTAATCATATATAAAGTCTATATGAAAAGCTACCCATCTAGAAAATTCCTTATTATACATGTTAAGGGGGAAAAAATACCAATCTAACAAAAAATGACCAAGATTGGGACTTTTGAAAATAAGGTCCAAATTTGGCCATTCAAAAGTCCATAGTTATTTGTGGTTAAAGTTTTTGTTGTAATTTTTTTTCAATCCATATAATTTTTTCCATCATGTATCATATATTAAATCCCTATAAAAAATATTGCAATGAAATCATAACAAAAAATGCATTTGAATGTTAATGCAGAGCCTAGATTGATGCGCTCCTAAGTCCCTTGTTGTGCCCACTTGAGGGTCCACTATGTAGAATTGCGGAAAGTTGGGACTTGGGGGCCGCTCCCGACTTCCAGCACTAAAGAGGGGTAGAGGGGCATGCTAGAAGTCTCGGGATTAAACTAGGAAGAAGGACTAGAAGATCAAGCTTGAATCTGCATCCAAGAACCAACCACAAGAGGGTTAGTTCGCATTCGGGACACCCTTGGGTGTTGGGACAAGCCACGAGCACTTTGACACACAAGACTCACCACGGCCCGGACTCGGGGGAAGCCACCACCTTCCCCCATATAGTATTTTTTGCAGCTCCCCGCGGGAGCTACATCCGAATGGCATATTTTCCTAGGACTCTCAAGGAGGAGTCCCGAAACTGTCCTGGGTTGGACTCCCGGGACTTTGGACACTCACAACTCCTAGCTCCGACCTCAGATTGTAGTGAGGTCTAAACCAAAGTTGTAGCTCTCCTTGAGAGCTTTTCAACGCCCCATCGCACTCCATCTGCAGACATCGGGAAGAGGTCGATTCCCGACTTTTTGTGGTCGGGAGTCAAACTGCCAGTTTGACTCCCGGCCCTTCTTTTGCCCATAACTTGGGCTGCAGATGTCCAAATGACCAATGCGAAGCCATTTTGGACATCTACACTTCAAGACCTTTCCAATGACACCTAAGAACACCCCAATATGAGGTGTTTTTGTCTCTGCTATCGAACTCTAAACATTCGGGAGTCCCGGAGGACTCCAAATCCCCAACTTTGGGAGTGGGAGTTTCATCCTCCCACTTCACCCAAAGTGGGGTTGCGTCACAAATTATAGTCCATATGTCCACTTTAAAAGTCCATTATTATATGATTGGTGTATATTTATTGAATTTCACCTCTCAATAAATATTCTTATTCAAGTTGGCAATCTTAGTCCATAAATATTGTTGTCAAATTAATGATTTTACAATGTGTTTGTGGCATTTGAATAGAATACAATCTACAAAAAATCCATAAGGACGCAAAAAGTGATCACCGTAGCTTGCATCTACCTTGTTGCCCATCCCTTAGGTACATCCCACTCACAATAAAAATTTAAAAGGATGTGCAATATCATTTGGGTTCAATGTTAGCACACCACAATGCTCATCTTTTTTGAAAAAACATTAAAGTTAACATATGAGATCATGTCCTTTGTTAAATTGATGGGTGTCAATTTGGTCAAGATGAAGTAGTGAATTACACATTTCTTTTCTCTCTTATTATGTCAATTGAACTTCAATTAAATATTTTGTTTAGTTTCCCATGACAAGCAAGAAAGTTCCAACCTCCACTAAGGTGCAACTAATCATATATAATGCCTAATTTATGGATTGACAACTAATCCATTATGATAGAGATTTATTGTCATAACACATTGCCTACACATTGTTTACATTGAGAATGGAATGGTGTGAACCTAACCAAATTCTATTATAAGAAATTTGACAACAAGGAAGAAAAAAATGTTGAAAGGAAACGCACATGGGTCTTCTGGGAAATCCTAATCCCAAGTAGTTGAAGGCACAAATGAAGATTATAATTCAACTAGGTACCACATGCGAGTAATGGATTAGAAGTGGGAAAGGGTGGTGTTTGAGAATAGTTGGAGCCAAGAAGTAGGCCAACCCCATAACTATAAAATCAACCTAGAAGGTTCGAAGCTTGCATCTTTGAAGTGTATTTCAAACTCATTATAAGGAAAAATGATTGGGGTTGAAAGGCATGACCTTCTAGACCTTTCATACTTGCATGCATAATTGGTTTTAAATGTGTAAAAACTCATCAACTTGTGTTTTACAAAAAATGATAATTATTTCTTGTTTTGACAAAAAGAAATTGTTGTTAGAGGGAGGAAGCATTTGTGACACATAGGAACCCAAACATGATTTTTAAAAAAATTGTTAAGAGACTTAAAGTTATTTGGATATTTTATATGATACTCAAAGCCATATACTTTAGATATTCCAGAGAATAAATCATATAATCAATTAATCATGTTTGGTCATTTGTTTTTTTTTACTAGGAAATGTTACGTTTTATAACTATTCCATTTGAAATGGTATATCATTATCAAAAGCATAACATTGTTCTGTTCATTTTATTGATCATCTAAGTTACCCCACACGGATAAAATGGATGGCCAAAATGCACTAAAAATCCCAAAGCTCTTGAACCTTTTGTAGGCCCCATCATCTCCTTGCTTCACATAGTCCAAGACATTGTGCTCAGATAAAAAATTGCACTTCTAGGATGTTTCTCTTTCCGAAGAGTTCAACACATACCCAGGTACACAATTGGCAATCGTCACCTCAAACGTACTTGCATGTGTTGTTGAATCTTTGAAAGTGTTTGTCTGATTTCGACCTCCTTGAATAGTACCCCCAAGAGTCACCATGTGCATAGGATTAACTGTTACTTCTCCAATAATTTGGCCACACTTTTGTTTGGCACAAGATTCTGATTTACCATATGTGTTAGATTCACTCCATTTTTCAGCTTTAGAATTTGGGAATGTTAGTGGACTCTGAAGCCATGCAGCCGCTGATCCATCACTCCTCTCTCCAATACAACTCAAGGAGATTGTGATATCATCTTGGTAATACCCAAGGTATCCTCCATCCCTCGATTTTGGTGCACTGTCCCCAAGGTTGCAATGTGTACAAGTTTCGATCGTCATCTTCTTGATTGTGTCACCTTTAAGCAACTCAAATTTGAACTCCAACACAGGGGAGATTGATGCATCTTTGATTCAATCATCAAGTTGTGATTCAGCCATATTCTGTTGGTTGGAAATCTTTTCAGGGAGTAGATAGATAGTTACAATCAAGGTCTTTCCCTTCTTTCTGTCTTTTGTAACATTAGATAAAAGATCACACAAATTTGCAGCAGCCCCAGAATTATCCACAGCATCATCTCCAGCTTGATTATTGGATGAGGATGCTTTGGATTGAGAGCTAGTTGTGGGTCCCCAAATTCCCCACAAAGAGCGAGCTCCACTGCTTCTAGATTCAGATCTTGCATGTTGCTTGCAATTCCAAGCCATGTAATGTGCTAGCTCCCATATGAGGGGATAGAATGCAACATCTTTTCGCTTCTCCTCAACAAAAAATGCATTTCCTCCACCATGCTCATGATGAGGGCCCTGTGGACATACACCAACCCCAAACTTCTTTGATGCTTCCTCTGCTGTTACTGCCCCTATGAATTTAAGACTAAACGAAATATCATCTTAATCCAAGATGAGATCAAACGTCGATCCATCATCCATTTGGCACCATTTTTACCTTTAGGTCATGTATTCAAGCTTATAATTGTTCATTAGGTTGACTTCTTCCATTGTCAACAAACTTTCTTCAATATGTCTATAGAACAATTTTGATCTTAGTTGTGAACCTCATTTGGGCTTGGGAATATTTACACTACTTGGGAATACATGTTCACTACCTTATGGTGATTTGGTTGTAAAAGATCAATCCAATTGCATTAGCCTTTCATGTGGATGCAACTTGTAAAGTTATCAATGCCTTTAAGTCAACTAGAATTTATTGAGGGTGTTTTGGCCCATTCTTGTTGTCTAATACTGCATTTGGGATGTTCATGCTTTATGGTCTAATATGGAGATAGATGGTGAATGTAGGCAAAAGAAGCTCACAAAACAATGTATGGTTTTCCTTGCCATAGTCAATACATATGTGGTATGGGCCTACATGGGAACTAATAGAATGGACACCAAAGGAATATATTCAAGGCTAATACTTAAGCTCTCCTATGGGTGCAATCACAACCCAATGAGCCAATAAAAGTGTTGGACGACGAAAAAATAAAATCAAAATTGAAAAAATATTTATGTTTTACCATTTAAAACCATGGCAATCATGACAAGTTGTTATTTTTTCATTCATATGAATGTCAAGGAATTCAAACCAAAAATTCATTTCATAAAATTTTAAGTTTAATTTTTGATTTAGGACCTTTGGAAATGAACACCTATTGCATTAGAAATAATCAATTTTGCAAATGACTATCAAAAGGACTCATATAATAATAAAAATTGATGGGAAAAATTTAGCAAAATAAAAACCTATTGGCCACATTCAAAAAATATTCATACCCTAAATATGTGGAATTTTAAAATTTTAAAAACTCAAATAACTTTTCAAAATTGATCCAAAAATTTAAAACTTCAAAAGTCTTTTGCCATATATAAGTGAGGTACAATGTATATGATGTGTTTTAAAAAGTTGTATCTTATTTTACAAAAAAACAAAAAAAACAAAAAAAATAAATTTTTGTTATGATTTGAAATTGTTATCATTTTAAAAGAGGAAACATAGAATTTACAAGGAATCAACACACTTTCAGAAATTCATATTTATTCCAAAATTATAAACAAAAAAACATTTCATGTACTTGGACAATTATGAAAATATATTATAAAAATTTGCAAAAAATTGTTCAAAATTTTATTTGTATATAAAAGTTATTTTGTGCAAAAGGACATGCAATCCTTTTCTAAAATAATGTCATTGGCTCATTGTATCTCATTTGCACCCCTATGAGTTCTCTATACTCTAGTCTATGAATTAACACCCCTTTCAAGGTTCCATCTTTACTTTTAATTTATCTTTTAGACCACATTTTGTTTGGATTGGTAATTTATATTGCATGTTAAAACTTACGTGTGTATGTTTGCAAGCCACCATTGAAGAAGAAAAGCTCCATGATTTTGTTTAAAAGCTCATAGTCTTCTTGAAATCTAATCAAAGACAAATGGAAATTGATGATTTTTTTTTTTTTTTGCCTTCCCCAAACAATGAAGCATGTTGAAGATGTAAAGGTTGGGAACAAGTCATGGTTATCTACCGATGTTGATGGGTCATCAAACATTATAAGGTTTCCACTCGAGGTTTATATGAGAAAAGTGTTTCACAACTACATCAACAAAAACCTCATGATATTGGTCTACTTTGAGGTATTTAAAATCTTCAATGAAATTTTTTCAATCATTTTGTATTCTCTTATCACGATGCAAGAGTATGAAAAGTTCATTACACAATTCTTGTGAATCGCTACAACTTCTTACAAATTTTTCTCCTTCTATTAAACTTGTTAATTATTTTTTGAAAATTCAATGATTTCAAGAAATAATTTTTTTGAATCATTCTTTTTTGTTAATTTAGTTTTTTGTTGTGTGATAGGAGATGTATTGAACTTGGCATAGAAGAACACAATTATTGCATATCAAAGAAGTAGCCATGGTTTGAGACAATGCCATTTGAAATCTATGCACGAATAATTTGTGTCTTGTATGAGATCATGTTAGATATTGATGAAGAGCACAATCAGATGATGTATTTCATTATATAGCATGGGCCTTTAATAACATGCATATTTTTTACATGTATAAAAATTGTTAACACATTTACATTTTATGTCAACAAATAAATGCATTAATAACCAATGTAGAGACATTCTTCAAGCATGTGATTGATGAAGAAGTTTCAAGGTTAGAAGATGAGTTTGCTACATTGGTTGTTGATCCTTCAATTGTTGAAGCCATAACATTTTTGCATGAAAGCAACATATTAGTTGTGGTGAAGAAATGGTCCTTGTCACCCAAAAATGGAATGGATAGGAATGAAGTTGGTCATCTTTTTGCATCCACTACCCCTAAATCAATGACGGAAGATGCCATGCACTTATTTGAGAAGTGCTTTCAAGATCATTTCACCAAGGTAAGGGAAATATCTTATTTAATTGGCTTCACATGAAAGTTTTTCTTTGTGAGTTTCTAGCTTCTAGAGTGGGGAAAGTTTGAATTAGTTATAGACTAGCTTCACATTATATTTTTATTCAATGCAAAAAAAATTGTGGTCTAATTCAATTATTATGGAATAAGACACAAAATGAAAAATTGTTTATTGTTTAATTTTTAAATTATTTATTGTGACAAAATTACATGCATTTGGCCCTTATCTTGAAATTAAAATTGGACATTATGGTTTCATTGAAAAAGCGGAAACCTAGAAAGGCATTTGTTGTCTTGGTACTTGAGATTGGTCAGGAAGCATCATTAGTTATAATACTTTAACTTGAACCTCAAGAAGATACATATGATGAATTGATGAAGGAAGTTGAAAGGTGAATAATGGAGGCCAAAAGGTGAACAATCACAAGAAGAAATATTATCCTTTTTCATTCGCACACTATTGTCCAATTTGACTACATTTCAACTACATTTGGCCATCTTAAGTTTGCAAGTGACTTGTTGCACTAATTAATGGTCAATATTGTTCATTGATGTCATTATTATTATCACCATTTATAATTCATTCAGTTTTTTTTAAATGAAAATTTTAATTCATCTTTAAATATTTAATCATAAACCTATAACAAAACAAACTTTAAAAATTGATAAATCATCTTTTAAATAAAATAATAAATATAAAATATCGATCATCTTTCATAATAAGAATACCTAAAAATTAGAAAAATTAATAATTTTTTAAACATGGATTTCTTTTTCATGCATTAAAAAGGTACAAATTTGTTAAAATAATTTTATATTTTGGCTACAAGTTTTTGAACCCATTGTAAAATTCTATCATTTAACAAATTTTAAAATCTAAAAATAAATTTTAAAATACAAATAAAATAATTTTTTTAAAAAAAAATTTGTTGATGTTGATGGCCCTTCTTATGTTTGCAAAATGGTGGAAATTCACCACAAAAGAAACATTTAGTTACATCATTAATATTTATTTTAAAATTTCAAAAAAATTGGATAAGGTTTATAATGATCTCAAAGATTGAATTTAAAAAATTTCAAAGAAATTTGATGTTAAAGTTATTAAAATTACTTTTGAACTTTTACTCATTAGGAGTAACCTTTTTTCTTTGAAATTTGTGATTTCAATTTTTGGGCTTTTTTTTGTTGTTTACATTTTTTCTTGAATTTGTGCAATTTTTTTCATTTTTTTCCCAATAAAAATTGCCAAGTTAAGAAAATTTGAAACCAAAAAAACATGTTGGTGGGGGGACAAAGGGGGTAAATCCAACTATTTCAACCCCAAATTTCACCAAGTTAATTTGCTTTTATTTTTACAATGGAAAAAAATGTCAAATATATTTTTACATCATTAAAAAATAATAATAATATGTTCCAATTTTTTTTTCAAATTTGCATAATTAATTATTTGTATTAATGTGTGATTCATCTTGCTAAACAAATATGTTCTTGATAATTAAATTGTTATATTGACTACTTAATTGATGTTTTTCCTTGTGGCCAATTCTTGTCAAATTAAAAATATATATTGTCAATTTTTTACAATGAAATATAGTAAATAACTATAATATTGAAGGATTTAAACAAGTTTTCCAACTACATTACTCATCTATAACCAAATGTGACAATCTTCTTATGGATGATTACCATTTTAGCAACATTGCAAAAAAATAAAATAAAATAATACCTAATCATATTGGGAAAATAAAAAATTGCAATTATACAAAAATTGGACATATTTTATGAAATGATTTTTCTAATATAAAATACATAATGAATGCATTTTTAAAATTGACATTGAATTAACAAAGATTCTAGGTCAATTTAAACAAAAAGATATTTGTAAATTTATTCATGACATGCAATTTCAAGTTTTTTTAATTATTTAAAAAATGAAATAAAATATATATTTTTGAATACATTATTCAATAAGCTTCAAGATCATGTTTTCATTTGCAGCATTTGAATACATTTTGAAAAAGAGAACATATGTTAAAGTTTGAATTCCTAAACAATTTCATGCCATACACAATAAAGTTAACTTTTTTTTCTTTGTTAATAAAATTTTGAAATGGTTTAGTGTTTAAAGCCTTGGTGTGGTTCTATGAGGTTTGGGTTCAATCTTTGATGGATGCTTGCATTAACATATTTCATACAAATGCAATTTATTAACATGAACATCATGGCGAATGGCGTTAAAACATTTTTGTTGACAAAATTAGGAAAATAACAAAAAGAAAAACTTTACATTTTTTCATAGCATGTAATTTTGTCACAACATGTCATGAAAAATTATAATTTGTAATGCCATGATCTAGGAAAAAAAAATCGAAAATTTTAGTATGATGATGTGGCATGTTATTCCACATCATATTAACTTGGGACCTCATATATCCATGTCATAATTTTAAAATAAAAAATTATCCAATACAACATGTGATTATCCAAAACAATTAAAAACTATTTCATTAAAATGTTTTATTCAACTAGTCCTTTTTACCTAAAACCATACAAGTTGCAAATTAGTCAATTTTGTCCTATTTCATTAAAAACCTAATGAATTTAGATAATGAAAAAGGACAAGATTTAGGGTTTAGATGTTGAACCGCCACCAATTTTTTTTCATGCAGACGGCGGGGTTTTTCTTTTCATTGTTTGTTAGTGGCTGTGAGTTGGAAGGTTTCTTGCTTGTGTGTTATGTGATACAAGGTGGCAGCTGAAGATGGATGGCCAAGCGCGATTCATGTGTGCAAGGAAGACGAAAAGAACAGGAGGTTGGATGAAGATAAGAAACGGAATTCGGAGGAGAAAGAAGTTTGGTTGCCAGGTAGAAGGAAATGCAATTTTTGGTGGTAAGAGTGAGCTTACAGGATAGATAATTGTTGTGTTTTTCTCTATTGCGCCAGTGACTATATGATGGCCGGTTTTGTGTTCTAGTTAGAATTAGGACTGATCAAGGGTTGATGTTGAAGGCTGATGACACCTAAAGGTGGTCTAAGTTGTAGAATTAGAAACATATAGAAAACTACATCTGTAGGGGTTTGGGGGAGACCTTACTTGGATTATCTAGTGGGTAGTTCATAACACCTGAGTGGGCGCCAGAAACCTCTTTGAGGGTATCCTTGGGGTTGGGCAAAATGTGAAAGAAAGAGAAATATGATGGAAGGAATTACAACAAGCATTCATAGATCCATACTTCTCATAGAATTTTGTCCCCTTCTTGAGTAATTGCATACCAACTTGGCATACTTGGTTCAGTTGTTGAGTAGTAGGTAGAAGTTGATTTGTGTCAAGTCCTAGCACAAACATTTCTGTGCATTGTTCCATGTAGAGGGGGGAGAGGGGAATGAGCAATTCATCAGAGACCGAATGAACATTGAGAGCTATAATTTCAAGCTAGACCCTATTAACATCTTGTGCTCACAATTCAAGAATGCCGCTATCCCCAGCAACAACTAAGGACTATTACTATAGCAGATTTAGGATAGGTTGATGGGTGTGCATCTTCTTAAGAACCGTCTGATAATGGAGGATTAGAAGTTGTGGGACCCCAAAATCGGATTGTTGTAATATTGCCTGCTTGACAGGAGATGAGTTACTGACTCATAACAAAAGTAGGGTTATGTGAGAAGCAGATGTTTTGTGCACCCTCTCTTTTTTGGTTACAATGTATTGTGAATAAGTTCAGTTTTGACTAAGGGCCCAAAAGATCTCGATGTCATGAATTGAACACTATTTGGGCTATGGCTCAATTCATGTCAATGCATGTTTGTTTCAGTGATGAGAATCCTTTTGTGGCACGATTGTTGCATTCGTAGCTTACAATTACCCAATAGTTCATTCCCTAGATTTTATTCCAAACGCAATATAAAAGCATACCCTAAGAAGAACATTTTCTTTGGTCTATAAGAAAAGGAATTAAACTTGATTCATCTAGATATCCAAGGTTTTGTGTTCTGCAGCCTCTGATCACAAAATCAAGCATGCCAAGGGCTCCTATATTTTGGGGTTGATACAAAAACTTATGTGCCATTGATTGACATTTACAAGAGGCCAACATTACAAGTCTACAAACTGTGGGGGAATGAGAACCTATTTAACCATTTGTGTGATGACAGCTTTTAGTAGTAGTTCAATTTGCACAACTAAGGTAACAAGTGACAGGTTTTTCTTCAACCTTCCCCAAATTAAAATAACAAGTGACAGATTCTTCTTAGACGTCCCACATCAACTTAAAGGGAAGCATGCAAAAATGGAACCAAGCAAACATTGTTGGTATTTGGTGATCAGGAAGTTACTCAAATAGAATCCGAGCAAGGGAAGAACTATCAATAGCAGGCAATGAAGTTCCAAGGAGGAAGAATTCTCATTAGCAACCACAGAATGTTGCAGTATGAAGAATTCTTCCACATACAGAAGATCAAACCAGGAAGCAACAGAATCATTTCTGTGTGAAGCCTGAATTACACAAACAAGTAGCAATCAAGATATGTTTAGGAAGAAACTGAAGTGGACCATCCAGATAAGAGCACACCTCTTGTACAGCTTTTTTACAGAAGCATCATGTTTGATCAAAGGGATGTTCAGAAGGAGAAAGGAAAGGACTATCCAGTCATAGTTGCAACTGATTTCAACTTCCAGCAACCATGGACTGCAATGTTTGTCTTCTGAGGACATCTGACAATAGACCACATGCAAATGTGATCATTTGTTTCATCTACACAACAATACAAAGCAGTTTCATGACTTTAATGTGTTGGAGCAGCAGCAGCAGACAATCTGTTCCTGCAACATTGTGAGATAACTTGCAAAAATTCTATGAAGGTGAAGACCATGTCAATGATTCCACACACCAGTAGATGTGCGAATGTCAATAATTGCACAATTAGGCCATACCAAGCCAGATCTGTCACACTTGTACAACAGACTCCTGAAGCATCAGAACTGTGGAAGCTTGTCCCATCCATGGTTGCTTACTTAGTCTTGATATCTTCAGACTGCACTCCATCTGTTGATGCTATGTAGTATGCATGGCCACCTTGATAGTGCTGTGGGCTGAAGTATCTCAGGTTGTATGTCCTCAAACTGTGGAGACTCTGCACTGACCAATTTTTGATGTAGTGAAATTGTCCTCTCTAGGCAGAAACTGAATCTCCTCAGTAAGCAGAGTGTGAATCTCAAGAACCACTTCAGATGAGGTGCACTTTATCCTCAGCAACCATCACACGATTTGCAGTCTGCATCTTCTGTAATCCACATATCTTACCATGTCAGGTCAAAACAATGATAGAACTGGAAATAGTAGGAATTTTAGTACAATGTTTTCTTGTAGTGTTCAACCGCTTTGAAACAATTGTCTATTTCTGTCTGATTGAACTAGCAAAGCAGCCATTGATTCAGAAAATCTCTCATATGATTGGCATGGGCATCAGACAAACCTGCAAGAGCCAGTTAATCTCCCCGAGAGAAAATGGCGCCAAGTTATTGGCATTCACAATTGAGCTTATGTCAGAAAGTAGAACATATTCCAGTCGGTTTGTCATTGTGTATTGGGAGAATGCATTTTGAAATACTAGCTCCCTGCAGTCCAACAGAGGCAAATTAAATCACCAACATTACAAGCAGCAAAAGATTCGCTCTTTTGAGGAGCCCTACTGTCTTCTAACAAAGAATCTCTTAGGGAAAGCATTATTGGACATCCAGGTTTCATACAATGTGTTCCATCTAGTCATCAAAAAGCACTGGATACAGTGAGTGCTATGACATGAGAAGACAACTCTACCTCTCTGGAGAGACTTCAACCATCAGTAAATCCCTTTTGTCATTTTCCTTGTTGTCTATTTCCATGTCTGACCTGTCAAGGGAGCATCACTGCAATTGTCAGCATGCAGCTTTTTTTGTCATGCATGTAAAGAGTATTCTCACAAAACTTGAACTATTGGCTAGTCTCAAAAGGACCAATCACAGTCTACTTTACTGAAGACTAACCCCAAGATTCACAATCAGAAAGGGAAAAATGCAAAAAAGAGTGGACCTCGTGGATAATTGGCCTATAGCTTCTGATCCAGCGGCAATGTCAGGTGCACTGAATGGAGGGCTTGCATTGTCTTCATCAACATCATCTCCTTTCTTTTTTGGTGTGCCAATGCTACTCCTACGCCTTTGCCTTCTTGTAGCCATTCTGCAGGGAAATGATAATTGTAAACACAATATAACAAACCAGACAATTTGTTATATTGTCTATCCAATTTAATCTTCTTAAAGCTTCAGAAAAGAGCAGGAAAATTGAAAACCTGGTGCCACTTGCTCGAGGGTCCGCATCATCATCGCTTTCATCATCTCTAGCATCCCTCTCTGCAGCACGCTTCCTTTCAGCTTCTTTCTCTCGCTCAGCCTCCCTCTCATCCATATCTGTCAGCTCCTTGTGATAAATAGCAAAGTTCATTACACTCAATGCTGCATTCACATCACCTTTTGTAACCTGCAGTACAGGTGCTAACACTTCCAGTCAGTAGAGCCCTAGGGTTCAGGCAACTATTGAAAATAATGAATACTACAAACATACATATCCCAGAAGTTGTCTGTGTTTTACCATCTTAAACTCATGCACTGCAACTATGGAAACTACTATGAACAAATCGCAGCAACAAACTCAAGAATAAGAAAAGTAGACTCCTGCAAGGCTGCTGCTTTCTGACTGTATGACTCTTGAAATGTTAAGAGAAATAATCAGCACAGATTCACGCAGCATTTTCCACCACTTTCTACCAACTTTGTAGCAAGCCCTATATACCTGGTTTCTCAGTTTCAGCTTGGCATGAGCTGTAGAGAGCCGTATTATGGTCTCTAGTGTACGAGCAGTTATAGGTAGTGTTCCTCCTGCACCCTGCATTTGCATCCACAAGATGTTATGACTCACAAGGTCCACCATAATAAATGTCTAGACTCTTCTCAGTGAATAACTTGAAATTCAATGCAAGAGTAGTATTGACAATTGAACAGATCATTGACTGGCCTTCTCATCTCAACACCTATTCAGGTAAGCATCTATAATCCAACCCATATGCTCAAACTTCTGATGCAAACAAGCACAAATAAGGGAACGTAGGTAATACTTTATCAGCACCAGTATTTCGCATCTCTGCATATGTCTGTGCTATTTGCTCTGATGCCTGAAACACACATGACCCCAGTTCAATGGATTTCAGGAAAACTCCACAAACAACAACTTTGTCTCCCTTGGTAGTTTAAAATGTCTGAATCCAAATCGCTGATCATGTTTACAAGCTTCAGCAGGTCATTTAGGAAGTACAGGAAGGTAAAGATTAGATTGCACACCTCCTCTGTAAGGATAGGAGCATGTCTGCTCTTTGCATAGTGGATGTATTTTTTCAGGAACTTTATTGTTAGCTTCTCACGTTTGCTATGCCGTGTTCGCTTCACCCCGTGCAACAGACGGTTGTATTTGACATAGACAGCTGTTGCCACATTGGCTTCCTCTTCATCTGCTGGAACCCCAACCTCCATTCGTGGCATTCCTGCACCCATTGAAAAAGAGTTTAATGTCATAACAATCCTAAACCACTTAGTGGTGTCAAATGCCCCATAGCATTGAAATGATATAAGCAACCCCTTTTGGTAGTGGAAATTGCAAGCTTCCTCCCAACAACAGAATATCTGCCACAACACAAATCATTGTGAATTAATTCACCTTGATGATATTATAGTACTGTTCTGAATTGTAAAGAACCAGATACTAGCATACCTGCATCTTCTCCTGGGGTGCGATAGCGGTGCATACGTAGCACATGCTCTGAGATTTGGCGGTCAATGTCAGCATCCATTTGATCCAGCACTATGAATAGCAGATCAAACCTTGACAGGAGTGAGTCAGGTAATCCTATATTTTTGGTTGGTGTGAGTGAACGGTCGTACTGCAAACAACAGAACCTTCTGTTAACAACCATTGCATGCAAGCAAATATCACTTGACTCAAATGTAAGTAACACACCAACTCTCAATATGTTCACAGTTATCACCCCTATCATAGTATTAGACTACATTATTGATTTATGCTTCAAGCCTTGAATTCAACCAAGATCACAACAGAGCTTTCTTTGACAATTGGTCTCATATTGTTTCTCTTCTGGCTCTCTTTGGCAGATACATTCTTTTTCCCCATTTGTCTGACACCTCTCTGACTTATCAGCATTGAGGTGCACAGCTGAGTTTGATAAGCAAACTTTCGAGCCCAGGTCAGTCTCTCCTCCAGTACAACACAGTGGGTGATGGACCAATACCGTGCCATAAATTGGATTGGCAGCAGCAACAACACTGCACCGAGCATTGAGAGAAGCATGAATGCCAGCTTTGGCAATGGTAACAGTTTGCTGCTCCATGACTTCATGGATAGAAACTCGGTCAAGGTCACTCATCTTGTCAAACTCATCAATGCAGACCACCCCACGGTCAGCAAGTACCATAGCTCCTGCTTCCAAGCGTCTCTCCCCTGTTCAGACACAGCAAGCAATTGCAAGTAAGCACAAGTCTGCATTGAGAACTTTGAAACTGCCTCCTGTTTGCATAAAGAACTCACAAATGTATGCACATTGTATGTATATTAGTTAAGCCCAGTCATAATATTACCAGTTTCTTGATCACTAGTGACAGCAGCTGTAAGTCCCACACCAGAGGATCCACGACCAGTGGTGGATATAGCCAAGGGTGCAATGTTCATGATGGCTCGCAGAAGCTGTGACTTTGCCACTGATGGATCCCCCACCATCATCATATTAATGTCTCTGCAACACCATAAATAATGAGATTATGACTCTCCTGTGATCCAACAAAACACAAAATTCAACAGAGCCTAGAAGACTCAACCACTACTGTATGATCTACTTCCTTTGCCTACTTAAACCATGCCTTGATTACTTGCTAGCTGTGGAACATCCACGATGCAAAATACAACTGTGAAGATGTATGTTAAGAGACAATACCCCCTGATGTGAGTTCCATTTTTCAGATTCTTTTCCATGCCACCAAGCAGCTGTAAAATTGCAGCCTTCTTGATCCATTGGTGCCCATAAATAGATGGTGCCAGGGATTCTGCCAGCAAATCAAATGCATCTTGTTTGTGCCCAATTTTCTTGATATTTACTAGGTCTTCACTTGTGAAGATGGGAGTGTTGATATCCTTATTGAGCTGAGAGATATTATTGGCAATGAGTACTGTCCTGCAGCCCATATGATTCTACCCCATTTAAGTCCACCAACAAATATGGAAGTTTCTAGCCCAGTAATGGGTGGCTTCATGACCTGCAATACCAAACTGATTCACAAGAGATGCTGAGATATGAGATGTTGCAAATTAAGCAAATGAGAAAGAACATATGTTCTTTGAGATCTGCAAGAATTGTCTGCATTACATCCACATTTGCCATGCTCCACTTATGTATATTTCTTGCTGAAAACAACAGAGGAGCAGTAGAAACTTTGTAGTGGAATCAACCTGAAGACACCATTCATGCTTCCTTTGTTTTGCCCAGGGATGGCTTTGTAGATGCCCACTATGGCAACACGATCACCAGGCTTGCACACATCCACCAAATCATCCTCTACAATAACATCAATAGAGCGTGGAAGTTGGCCTGGTGCTGAATTTTCAGGCATCTCCTGAATTGATAATGTCTGATGATCTCGAAACTTGCAAAGCCCAAACTCCGTCACCAGCAAATTACCTTGGTCATCCTGTTCAAACAATATCTTCCTTCAGTTTGTTGAAAGGGATTGAGTTAGAAGGTACAATCTACTTGTAGTATCGAGCCAGGAATTTCAACACAATGAGCATAGTAGATCATGAAATACATACATGTTCACATTCTAAGTTCCACCCTTGCTGACCAGTTGCCATCATATATCTGTATCTATGACATTGCAGAGAAACCCCAAAATACACTTTAAAGGTAAAACTTGTGTACGTTCCAGCAAAACCAAAACTGACATGACAAGAATGAACACTGCTATAACCTTATGAGTATAGCAAAGTATCAGACCATCACCTTCATCATGAATAGCAGTGACTAGCTGCCATGAATCCCCATTGACTTCATCAGATCCTGACAGTGGGTGTAGATAAGTGTAATACTCTGCCTAAAAGGTTGGGGAAACAAATGCAAAACTCTTTTGTCTAGAGTTCTGCATTTCCACAAGCAAGGGAAGGACTTGGTCATGATATTGGCTAGCACTCAAGAGTCATAGCTAACAAAAAAACAGTCAACAATATCTACATTGCATGATACACCCACAAGCTGTTACTTACTCGAGTAGGGTAGACAGATCCTGTTGGAAGACCATTGGAAGAGGTTATATCCCGATATTCACGATTTGTGAAAGCTCCTGTGCCGGGGCAATAGTGCACACTCTTCACCACTTTGGGCCTGACTAGTGAGCCTGCAATCCAGCACCATGCATGCATCAGTACCTGCATTTGGTATCTGTATACATCAGTATCTGCAATTTTTTCCTGCTTACATCAGTATCTGCTCCATCATGAAGCTTAACACAATAACTTCAATGAGAACTGAGAAATCTCCATATGTGCAATTAACAAAGTCAGAACAATACAACATCAGCATAAAGATAACATGTTTTTGCACTGAGATTTTTAGGACACCAGGTCCAGTGAGCTTCTTGACACTCAGCTCTTAATTGTAAAATTTCATGTGGAACTGTGGCAAAACATCAACTTTTGGCCTAATTGATAGTTACAGTTTGCAATCATGCCAATCACTCACTGAAAAATCATCTATGTACATTCCTGAACTCTGTCCAATCCTCAGATGGATGCTGAGTAAACCCATTGATGCTGTGTCTGACACCTATCCATTTATTCACAAGTAGAACCTTGCCATGCAATGAACACTATCAGATATCTGATGCAAAGCAGACTTCTTAAACCTGACTCACGTACAATCTAAAGAGCAACATATTCACTGACAGGCTTGAAAAAAGGCTGTCCAGGAAGCCTCTACTAGGTTGCCAAACACCTTCCCAATATTCTTTGCCCATCTAAAGCTAAAGCTAGGGAGCTAGGGAGGCAGGGATGGAACATACACTTCGTGACAATGCCCTCAACACAGACCATGGTGCCTAGAAAGGGGGAGAGCAGTTCTCGTGGTGTCAATTTATGGAATCCAAATTGACCTTCAAACCCTAGGAAAATCTCCTCCCCATCTTGCAAATACTTGGGGTCTGCATTCCTAGTGGCTTGCTCCACAGCATCTGTGAAAGGCTGAAAGTATTCACTGGGACTCTGCAGCAGCCTGTCCGCCAGGGAGCATGTCAATTCCACTAGAAGAGCAAGCATTGAATGAGACCGGTCCAATTATTTTTTGATGACAACAGTTTCCAGTGCATTCTCATGAGCGCGCCGCATACAAACTTCAGGAGCTGTTTCAATACATAACTGGGAGACGATGGAAACAGACGACAACAGCAGGTTGTTCACCATAGCATCCACATCAACAGCAGTTGTTTTCTTCATTCTCTAGCAAGTTTCTACAATTTACGATGACGAGGATTTCGCTCTCAAAACCTAGGAGGACGACCAAGTAATCAATAGGTTGAGAAGTCGAATTGAATACCTGCGGGCAAGATCGTGGTCAAAGTTGCGTAAATCTGTGAGGTCGACCAACAGGCGAGACCGCAATTGGTTCATCATGGCACGAATCTTCTCCATGTAAACCCCCTGCCCCATCTGTCCAAGAATTCCAAACAACGACACAGCAAATAAAACCGCCTCCCCCTTACTTAATCAACAGAAGGAAGTTGCTACAAACTCCAAATTGCTCTATACTTTTGGCGGAAAAGAAACACAACCTGATGATCAGTACTCAAATCTCACAAAGCACCAAAAAAAAAGAAAAAAAAAGAAATCCTCAAACAGGAATCGAGCATAGAGCAGAAAAACTAGAAACTATACTTACCTAGTAAAAGCGAAGTACCTAACTTGCAGGAGATAGGAATGAAGGAACCAAATAGACGGGTATGACAACATCAAGTCTAACAAGGAAAAAAAACAACAACAACAACAACAACAACAACAACAACTACTACTACTACTACTACTACTACTAAATACAGGGAAATGCGAGAGTCAAATCCAAACTGCCGCTTATGAAAAATGCGGAGACAAAAACCAAGGGAGCAAGAAAGATGACGGAGGAACTTACATCAGGATCCAGGAAGTCCATAAAGGTGCGTTTGTGAGCCGCACTCGCCTCCACATTGAGATCCATAATGAGCCTGGAAAAAATATGTGCCCTACAACTTCCTCTATATATCGTAAGATGCGAAAGAAAGGCAAGCGACTACAACCCCGCGGAGAGCTCCTCGTCTCCCTCTCCCTCTCCCTCTCTCGCACTCGCGCTCACGAGCGCTCTCTCTCTCTATCTCCCGCGCAAGCGGCTCTGCGAGATGCAGTGGCGGGAAACCATACGAATGGAAAGCTTGACAATAAATAGAGAAGATATTCTCCATCCGTTTCTTCTTCATTCATCCATTTTTGTACAATAAGGGTACCCCTATTGTTAGGCCTGCTTTTTAAGATTTAAAAAATAAATATCATAAGATCTATATTTTATTTTTATAAGTTTAGTAGGTTTTTTATTTTTATAAATAAAATTTATTTTTGTAAGTTTAGTAAGTTTTTTTTTTGGCTTTTCCGTTTCTTTTTCTTTTCTTTGCTCTTCTCTTCTTTTGAAGAAACATGTAAAGTTGGTTTAATTAAGCAAAAAGCTTGATTGAATGTCTTTCCATCCTCAAGGTTATTTTTTTACTGACCTTTTTTGGAGGGTGGATTTTTAGTATTGAAGTCATTTTATAATTAATAAATCAATTGACTCCAATCCCTAGTAGTTTTGAACCTAATTTAAATGGAGAAATTTAAAACATGAATAGGTGTATAATAATTTCTAATAAAATTTGCACAAAAAGAACCTCAAGCTAAAGGTGTTAATGGTTCAAAATGTTTTTTTTATTTTTATTTTTTTGTTTTTAGGAAATCCACAATATGTCAACTTTAAGATTTGTTGTTGCAATATATATAGGGAAAATGCTTGTTTTTTTATCCTGAATAAAGATATAACTTCAACATTGTATTCAAGATATTAAATATAACAACTTCTCCTAATTCATGGAACAAATTTGCTTATAATTAATTGTGTGCAACAAATCCAATATGCATTTTCATGGCAAAATTTGGTTGAACATTTGATGCTTGATAAAGTACACAATGGCAAAACCATTGAAAAAGTTCTTATACATTTGATGCTAATCATTTGAAAGTGTCAATGTCAGATTTTCCTTGATAGTGATTGGAGCTTTTATTTTGTGACATTGTACAACTTTGAGCTTTGCTCATGAAGTTTTTCTCATGGGATGGATATGCCCAACTGAAGCCTCTTCCTAACATTATAGAAATAATGACTATGAATATGTTGTGCTCTTAATCCTTCTATCTTATTCTACAATTAATGTTTACACAAGGATAACAATTGGTTCTTGTATTCAGGTGCACCCTCAAGATGCTTAAGACTCAATTTTGTGTCAAGAATCAAGAGCCCAATGATTATGGCACAATCTAGTGCAATTCTGAAAATGGCAAGGATCGGGGTGTGGGCATTGATCCTGACCACATTCACAAAGAACCCACATTACAGAATCAAGTATACTGACGTTCTATACTTGAAGCATAAGCCATGCCTTCGGTAGCAAACACAAATTTGAAAGGTCGCCTTACAGAATTGAAGAACTCGTCTGTGGAGGAGGAACTTCCTACTGACTCAACAGGTATGCTGTACAGAAGACCACTGTGACATGTCAAGAGATATCTTTTAGAGGGGTATCAATGGCACAAAGAAGACTCTAAAAGCCAGTATCATCAGGGTCCTCTCTACCACCTGAAGGAGAATCCCACTGCCTTGGCCCTTGTTGCTCCCACATATGTTCACTGCCCGTCCCAGGGTCATCATTTTCAAACTCTCAAGATCTCTTCTTTGCATGCCTGTGTCTTGATCTCCAGGGAGTTTCATCCTCACTCTTACACCAAAGCCAGACATTTGCTGCCTTTTGAGCTTCCCTGGTGAATTGTTCACCTGTCGCTGCTTGTGTGCCTTCATCATATGTAGCAGTAGGAAGCATTCAGCAGCCTTCACACCACCTCCAGCTTGTTTGTTAGAACCACTGCTGTGATCTACCTTCCTCCTCTTCAGTTGCTCTCCTTGGGCTCATTGACCTTTCCTTCCAGGACCAAATGCAGGTCGAAATGGCATGCCCATGGGTTTTGTTGGACCTCTTGCCATTGGCAAATGTAGAGGACGACCTGCAGTTCCCATCATCAGTGATCCCCCCATCATGGCTGGTGGAGGTCCCATAATCATGCCATTGTGGGCTGGTGGCATTCTGCCATTGGAGACTGGTGGCCTTCCTGGAAATCCCATTCCTATCCCATGCGCAGGGCCATCCATGGGTCCAAAATTCGGAAATTCAGGACCTCCAAATGCAGGTCCAGGTCCTCCAGGGTGACATAGATACCTGGAAATGTTGTGTTTCGTTGATTCAAAATACAAGAATCACATGGGCACATGTATCCAAAGCCTCATTCACTTTGGGCTCATTATTGTGATGTATAGTCCATAATCCCTGCTCCACGGACAGCTCTAGATTCTCCCTGTTGCTACTCTTCGCTATAAAGTATCTGCATTAGTGCATTCATCACAAAACCTGAGATTAGCCAGTATCCTATCATAACCTGAAGATATGGAAAGATCTGCTGAATTTCAGAGAAAAACTGCACGAAATTGGCAGCAACATACAGCAAATAGAATTGACTAATCTCAAAATGACCCAACTCCCACTAGATAGCCTTGGTAAATTACTTCTCTCTCTCCATTGGCTTGACAAAAGCTACAAATCTTATTGAGATCACTAAAAATAACTATACATCAAAGTGTAACAGACACTTGAGAAATATGAGCAACTACCATTTGCATGAAATGTCCTAAAATGCGTAACTAACCTACAAAAGTCGCCAGGGAGAGGAGCTGCAGTTGACAAAAATGGTGGTGGATTTGGAAGGCCACTGGACACAGCATGAGGAGGGGTTGTTTGAGCAGGAAGCTGCTGTGCAGCAGCTGGAAGCACTGAATGTAGCAGTTGAGCTTCCTCTCCAGGCACCCAACCTCCTACTCTTGCAGCCAATGGTCCATCCTGAGAACAAGGGGACTGAAATTTACCATTATGTGCATTATTGTTAACAGCATAAATGCGATGCCGCAGCTTCTGCAAATTCTGTTCTACTAATGGTGGTGGACCAGGAAGCTTTTGATGTCGGTAATGGCAATCAGGTCCATTGGGGCAAAATCCCAACTTATACCTGCACATGTACAAAATTTAAGCATGTTTACCATGTTATAAAACTATTGCAAAGAATATGACTATACTTGCATCATCCCCTAAGCCACAAACACTACTGCAGATCCTTGCAGACAGAATGAACACTAGCAAATCATAGGTACTTTGCGCAGTTACTTGGGGACTGTGCATGCAATTGTTTACTTTGAGGATAATTGGGTGATTGGACAGTTAAATGGAGTTTATTACCCCAAGACCAATTCTCCTGCAAACTGACTATCATAGGCATATATACTTGACAATGGCAATGGGAAGATGGGCAGAGACGCTTCCCCCATAAGACGGAGAGAAAGAAGAATTGAACAACATAGAATCAAATCATGAAGGACAATAGGATCCCTTAGCAAGATGCTGCCATGTGACCCAAGGTTTTGTAAAGTGATTCTTCAATGGGTACTGGTAGCTAGCATATAGATATGAGTGTTAAACCCAGAGGGGACTCAAGAACTACTCCACAAACCTAATGACAGCATGATAACGGCAGCCAAGAGCTGAAAAAATTGTCCAAAAGAGAATCATCTGCAGCAACGCCTAAACTCCAACGATCACAAACAAGTCTACAAAAAGAAAATTCAAAGGGCCGGCTCAAGGAGGGAAGAGGCCCAGGCCAGCGAGCAAATAAAATTGGGCAAGGATGCAAAAGGTAAGAAGGCAGCGGGACAGTACATGTTACACTCTTTGATATCCTCGTTGGTGTGCTTGTAGATGCAATCAGGCTCCCGACACTCGCCGAACTTGACGAAAAACCGGCACAAAGGCATACGCGCCTTATCGTACTGATGTAAAAACCCACAAGCATCCCCGTTCATACACAGCCCACGAAGCCAATGACGACAAACCGTCTGCCGATAATTCTTCCTCCCACTCGCCGCACCACCAACGCCACCTCGTCCTCCTCCGCCTCCAGAAGAAGCCACAGCATTCAAGGGAACCGCTGCGAACTCCAAAACCCCTTCAAAATCGAAACTGAGACCACCATCAAAATCCTCCATCGCGACCTTTAAATCCCTTTCTCCTCGCCGGCTTCCTTCCCTTTCTCTTCCCGTCAGCTCGGTCCAAAAAAAACACACAAAAACTTGTTGGAAAACCACAGCAGACAATCACGTATTTTAATTGCACACACACGAGTACCAAAAAGCTTGCAAAACACGAACAAGGTTGTTAGTGTGTGGATACAGAAGCCCGCTGTGCAACACGACGTCGCAGCGCAAACACAATGGAGCCTAAAACCTTTGGCAGCAGAACAGGGATGAAGACGACGTAGATGGCGAGTATTTATACCCACGTATACGAGGAAGAATACTAGGCATCTACTGCCCGGCCGCAACTGGGCACGAAGCTGCGTAGACGCGGTACGTACATGTACAGGGAAAATACGTACGTAGTATCCTCAAATACTGAAAGGCAGTTGCAAAGGAAGCATCTTCCATTTCACACTAACTCATGGTGTGAGAGATATTGAAACCCTTCTTCGTCCCCCCTTTCATACTTCACTCATATTGTACTACCTTTGCAGCTTTGGACACTAATTAAATTATTTGTAGAAATGTTGAAATTTTTCAAAAAAATATGTTTTTCAATAAACAATTTTTTTGTGAAGGAAAATTGAGAATTTATTGGAATTTAATTTTTTTTTTCAATATGAAATCTTCAAATTTAATCAATTATTTGAGAAACAAGTGTTGAACCTACCCTTGTACTACAGTAATAGTTGGTTAGTTTTCTAATTCCAACATAGTTTGGAAAGTTTCCAAAGCTTGTTGCAACACGGGATGTATATTGTTCATTGTTTTTCCTCACAATTTCATTGATGCTTTACTAATTTGTAATTGTGAATAGGTGGTCAATTTTTCATCCTTCATTTTCTTCTTCATCTTCCATACATTGATGCAATGTGTTGGGAACATTTTTAAAAAAAGTAGGAACATGTAAATTCAAAACATCAATGAGACAAGTTTGAAAAAATGTGGAACATGGTTAAAACTTCTTGGTTGCTAGTCTCTAGGAACAAACTTTGGGACTTATCTAAAGACATTTCGGGGAACTTTGGAAAACCTCAAATGTGGATAATATTATTTGGGTAATTGTTGGAATTATGGATATATTAGTGGAAATGAGTTTTAAGGACCACTTTGCAAAAGTCTCAAGCACCATTTGAATTAACTCATGAAATTGTAACATCATGGAAACTAAATTGTTGTAACATCATGGAAACTAAATTATTGAAGCTATTGAAAAATGTCAAGGATAAATGGATATTTATGCTTAATTTGGTCAAAAATGTGATGGTAGAATACAAAAAATTATTGGTGAAAAGGGGCCTAGACATAGCCATGAACTTTCACACTACATTAACTAACTTGGAGCTCATTTTATTTACTTGACATGTTGTCCTTTTCTATTATCCTCCTCTTGGAAACAGTGCATACCTTGATCAAGTTTTCTTGAAGCAATGATATATTTGTTTGTGATTTTGTGAGTGCAATGAAGATTTGTCATACATAATTACATGCCATGTTTGTTGATCTTGCCACAAAGTTTTATATAGGTGAGTGTTTTCTTACCATTCTTTGTTGGATTTTGTTCATGAAAACATCACATTGAAGTGGAAGTAAATGCATGATTCTTCTCTTAAATATCTCATATTCAATTTGAATGGTATGGTTGATTTTCACCTTGTATAATTGATTGGATATATGGTTTCCATATAAAAGGAGAAAGTTTTTATAACAAGAAAGGCCCAAGGTCAATGTGCCACTATAGTATTCAAGCAATCATCACAAGTTGATTTTATTTTTATTTTTTTCATTCAATTTTGTCTTTTATTAGATTTTCAAGGTTCAACTAATACATTGATCAAATATCAAGGGAGAAAGTCTTTGTGACAAGAAAGGCTTGAAATTGATGTGCTAATTTAATGTTGAAGCAACCCATTCATGACACTTTTGAAATTTCTTTTTTTTCACTTTGCTTGTTTCAATTTTGTAACTTTAAAGTTAAAAGCTTAGGTGATGTATCAATGAATTATGAATTCATAGGGAATAGTTATGAAGGTTTGTGTTTCAATTCTATAACCTTAAAGGTTGGAGGTTTAAGTGGGGTTTTAATTTTATAACCTCAAGACAATAGGCTTCAAGGTCCTTATTTCAATTTTATAACTTCATGTAGGTTCAAAGTTCATGAATTGGGTGCAAATACAATAAAATGAGTCACAAGGGGAGTGGACAATGTTTTTTTTTTTTAAACATCTTTTGAAAAATCACAAAGGGAGCATTATAAATTGAATTATTGAATTTTTTTTCCTTTTTAAGTTCCATTATTTGCAAAGTTTCAATGTTCAAAACTTGATGCAAATTGATGATGTTTCAAGAGTCTTTTTGCATGTTTAACATAATTATGGACAATGTTTTTTTTTCAAACATCCTTTTTCATTATCAAATGGACATCATTCATTTTTAAAATTGGAAAGAATCTTAATGTTGATAATTATAAAAACAAAAGCACTTGAAGTTGGTGAAATTCATTTTAAAAAACATTTGTTTCAAAGATGTTTTTTATCTTAAAAATTATGAATTTTGAAATTTTGTTTTCAACAAAAGTTATTCATTTTGATGTTATTCAAAGCTTGGATGCATAATATAAAAAATATAATAAAAATAATTTTATACCCAGCACAATGTACTTGTAAAATGGGTATAAAAAATGCAAAACA